>ERZ779877.3-NODE-3-length-269856-cov-4.584872_pt1 | contig 269856 bp, 278 predicted proteins | sample MGYA00511556_ERZ779877 | MGnify/ENA primary metagenome ERZ779877 (study PRJEB29588, sample SAMEA2159338) | human gut metagenome | biome: human gut; feature: human-associated habitat; material: faeces | place: Denmark | collected 2008/2010 ... | reverse complement strand
GGCTGCCGAAGCTGCGGCTGATACGGGACTGGGGATGATCCTGGAATCCGCGGACCCCGTGTGCCTTGCAGCCGGCATAGCGGCGGTCCCGGGACACTCGCCTCTCATCTGCATGACCGACGCCGACCGCCTGGGAGAGACCGCGATCCTGTCAGTCGCACGGGGATGCCCCGTGTCAGTCCCCGGCGGAGATGTGGAGTCCCTCATGGAGAACGTTGAGGCGGTAGAGGGCTACGGGGTCGGCGGCATCGTTCTGTGCCCCGGCTACGGGAACATGAAGGGGTGCCTCGAGACCAACACCGACCTGTGCCGTCTCGCGAGCCACGGGTTCGAACATGCATGCCACCCCATCCTCACCCGCACATGGTCCGGGGAGTACGCCCTGTCCGTTGCCTCGGTCTCCGTCATGCGCGGCGGCGCCCTGATGGTGCTGGACGATCTGGATCGCGGCTCCTGTGAGGTCCTGGAGACACTCATCTCCAGCCTGGACTCGGAGTCAACTCTTTAGACCACGATGGCGATACCGGGTCGATGTACATCTCGGATTTTCGCAGGACGGACACTGTCTCGTACCCAGGCTTCCTACTGTCCGCGGTCGAGGTGTCCGATGGCTCCGGCGAGGGAGTCAGCGAGGTCGAGGTCGCCAACACGATCTACAACGACAGGGATTCTCTGGACGGGGTCCTGTTCAGGGGATGCGGAAAGGACATCCTGGAGTTCGACGGGATCCACAGGCTCATCAAGAACGTCATGCCGAAACACATCATCTCCGTTGTGGAGACGAACGGGAAGCACCCCGATATGCTGGATGACCTCATCGGCGCCGGATACGTTAACGACGCCATCATCGTGCTCGACATGTTCCCTGTGAAGACACAGCAGGAATCGCTGGAGATCCTCGGGAAAGGAGACTGCAGGTTCGGCGTCAAGCTCTACCTGGACCCGGAGCGCCTGACGCTCGAGGACGCCCATAAGCTCATCCACAGCATGAGCGGCGCTCTGCAGGTCCAGCTCAGACGCCCGGATGCTGAGGGCGACAGGAAACGTTACCGCAAGAACGATCTGATGGCCCTGGCCAAGCCCATACGGGCGGTGGCCAGGGATGTTAAGATCTATTGATCACCTGCAGAAGTTCGCGAGCACCGCACCGTTGGCGGCGCCCAGCGAGCGGCTGCTCTGGTTGACGTAGGTGTGAGGCACATCGACCTGCTCCTTGAAGCGGGCGATGACCTTCGGATCCTTGGCGAAGATGCCTGCGGACAGACCGCACTCCGTGTCCTCGAGCTCCTCGAAGGCGCGGTCCAGCGACTCGACCACCTTTATGTTGAGGATCGGCAGACCCGAGTCCATGTACCCTAGCTCGTTCTCCTCATCGAGACCCGAGACGACGATGGGCGACACATAGAGTTCGGAAGGCGCATCGACGGCACCGGGAGCCTTGGAGATCGTGAAAGGCATGTTCTCCATCGCAAGATCCTTGAAGCGCTTGACGGCATCCTTGCTGATGATCGGCCCTGTGAACGCTGTGTCGTTCACAGGATCGCCGACCTCCAGGTCCTTCATGATCTCGGAGATGTTCTCGATCAGACGCTTCTGGTCCTCGGCGGTGACTATGACCTTGGAGCAGGAGTAAAGACGCTGGCCGCTGAAGGCGAAGGCAGACTCAACTATGTCCCTCGCGGCGGCCTTCATGTCCGACGGCCTGTACACGATCGCGGGGTTCATGCCCTTGATGTCGTTGATGAACCTGAGCTCGTCGTCCACCTGGAGGAACATCAGGTCCTCCAGCCTGTCCCCGGAACCGCTGGCGGCGATGCCGGCCACACGCATGTCGTTGGCCAACTCCTCGGTGGATTCATCCTTCCTGTCCACGACGAGGTTCAGCACGCCTCCTGGGAGACCGTACTTCTCCATCGCCTCATAGAACGAGTACACCGGGGTGGGGCAGTACTTGGACGGGTTCATCACAACGGAGTTCCCTGCGACCATGGCGGCCACCGCATATGCTATCGGGGACGCCATCGGCGAGTTGTGCGCCGATATGACGGCCCAGACCCCGAACGGCTTGCCCTTGTACGATGCGGCATCCGCGAGTATGCCCTCCAAGGCGGCGATGAGCGAATCGACCTCCGACAGGGCGTCCTGACGGACCATCCCGGCCGACACCGTGACCATGGCCGCGTAGTAGAGCCTCCTGGCCTTCAGGAGGTTCAGATACTTCTCGAAGTATGCGGCGCGCTCTGCCACAGGGACCTTGGACCACGACTCGAAGGCTGTCTTCGCCGCGGTGACGGCCTCGACCATGATGCCCTCCTCAGGCTCCTGGAACCTTCCGTAGGTGATGGATTCGTCGATAGGACTGGTGATGACGAACTCGGTGCCGGATGCCACCTTCATCCCGCCGTAGTAGCTGGGGAAGTCCCTCTTCTCTCCAGAGAGGAACATGTCGATCTGCTTCTCGTACTCCCTGCCCTCTTCGGTGGTCTGCAAATCTGGATAGTCTGCCATGATGACGGTCGTATCGGGGATGCAGGATATGATGATGACGCCCGGTTCGATGGGAATTGATAGAAGTTGTATGGTGGACCCGGCCGGATTTGAACCGGCGACCTCCGCCGTGTGAAGGCGACGTCATAACCCCTAGACCACGAGTCCGATACGCCCCCCGAGAACATGGCCTTATTTAAAGTTAAGCGCAGAAAGAGAATGAGACTAGATGGTGGGCCCGGCCGGATTTGAACCGGCGACCTTCGCCTTGTAAGGGCGACGTCATAACCCCTAGACCACGGGCCCGTGATTCTTGGAATATGACGGTGATATAAAAAGACAGTCGGTCGGTTTCATAGGTAGTTAAATACAAGAACTACATTGAAGGCTGCACTGCGATTGTAGTCCAGCGGTTAGGACGGGAGCTTCCCAAGCTTCTGACCCGGGTTCGATTCCCGGCAATCGCACCATACTGTTCTCATAACAACATGAATGCCGATGATTCCATCGAAAAAGCGGTGAAGTCGCGATCTCCACGATCTGATGACCGCCGCCCCAGACGGGACGGCGGCTAAGGAGTTTGGAGGAAACAGCGGTGTCCGACCCTCCTCGGCTCAGCCCTCCACTGTCCTGATCCTTATGGACTGCTCCACGGGAATGACGAAGATCCTCCCGTCACCGGGGTTCCCCGTCTCGGAGAACCTTCTGATTGTGGTTATCACGCGGTCCAGGTCCTCGTCGTCGATGACCACCTCGATCTTCACCTTCTCGATCTCGTCGACGACGAACTCGCCGACCCTGGTAGTGAACTTGAGTCCCATCTGCTCCCCGCGCCCGGTCACATGGGTTATCGTCATGCCGCTGACACCGATGTCCTTCAGAGCGTCCTTGACGCACTGCAGACGCTCGGGCCTGATTATAGCCATCACCATCTTCATCCAATCACCTCACATGACATACGCCGGCTCACCGTGCTCTACGGTATCGGCACCGATCATCTGCTCGCTCTCGGTCATGGCCGCACCCTTGCCGGTCCTCTTCATCACGATGTCGATCACCTTCATTATGACGAACGACACGACGAAGCAGTACACCAGCGTGATGAGGACCGAAGCGATCTGCCCTCCGAGGAGGTTGAGGCTGCCCTCGACCAGTCCGCCGTACTCGGTGCTCCCATAGGTCGTGACGGCGAATATGCCGACGGAAATGGCACCCCAGATGCCTCCGAAACCGTGGACGCCCATGACGTCCAGGGCATCGTCGATTCCGGACCTGTTGCGCATGAAGATGATCCCGAAGTAGCACACTACGGCTGCGACGGCACCTATTATCACGGACGCCCACGGGTCCACATATCCGCATCCGGGCGTGATTCCGACGAGTCCTGCGAGGACGCCGGCGCACAGACCGGTCACGTTGACGCGTCCGACATGGAGATACTGGATGATGAGCCACACGATGGTGGACACACAGGACGCGATGAACGTGTTGATGCCGGCGAGGATGGCGATGTCGTCGAAACCTCCGGCGGAGCCGCAGTTGAATCCGAACCAGCCGATCCAGAGAAGGAAGCACCCGATGAACATCAGTGGTACGTTGTGGGTCCTTCCCTTGGATATCCTGTTGCTCCTCTTGCCGATAGCGATCGCAGCGGCGACTCCCGAGATACCGGAGCATATGTGGACGACGGTCCCTCCGGCGAAGTCGATGTTGGGGAGCCCAATCTCCGCGAGCGAGTGTATGAGGCCTCCGCCCCAGACCATGTGAGCCATGGGGGCGTAGACGAACACCGACCACAGAGCCAGGAAGGCGAGGATCGCGGGATACCTTACCCTCTCGGCGGTGGCGCCGAACACGATGCATGCGGTCAATATGGCGAACGTGCCCTGGAACATCATGTATTCATACGTCGGGACGGAGCCGTTGCCCTCGCTCACCGACAGGCCGCTGCCGAAGATGGCGTCGAATCCGCCCACGAGCGGTCCGTCGCCTGTCAGTGCCAGGGAGTATCCAACAGCCCACCAGATTATCCCGGCGACAGCCATGACGCCCAGGCACTGTGCCATTATGGAGGTCATACTCTGCTTCCTCAGCATGCCGCCGTAGAACAGCGCGATCGCCGGCGACATGATGAAGACCAGAAGCGTGCAGAACAGGATGAACACGGATGAAATCGTGTTCACGGTGGAGTCGTCGATCGCCGCCGAGACCTCAGGTATCACGAAGACCGTGATAGCCATAAGGACAGCGAAACCGATCGCAGCCATTCCGATCATCCTCAAATCAAAGTCACTCTCCGATATTTGTTTCCCGATTCTGGGATGAATTAGACAAATGTCTAATCATATTTCAAGATATCCGTGATGTGACTAGAAATTGAAGCTAATTTTGATGAAAATCAATGTAAATTCAACCATTTTTCGAAAATATGGCATAGAGAATGATGGAACAATAGACATTTGTCTATTACATCGGAGATGTTCGAACGGATCGGTGGAAGAACTGGGAAAAGAAGGTGTTTGGGGCGACCCCCTTCCGGGGATCAGAGGAGGCTCTTGGCTTCCTCGGGAGTCATGTCCAGGGCCTTGAGCATGTACTCCAGAGCCTTCTTGCCGTAGGGGGCGCGGGCCTTGGGATCCTCCATGATCTCGCCGTAGGTGGCCATGACGTTGTTGTAGTACTCGATGGCGAACTCGGAGTACAGGGACGCGGACATGGACTCGTCCATCTCTGCCGCCTCGCAGTACGCCTTCTCTGCCTCGTCGTATTTGTTCACGGAGATGCAGAACAGTCCGTACGACTGGTAGTAGTCAACACGGTCGCCGTCGAGCTCGATGGCCTTCTTGTAGGCGTCCATGATCTCCTGGGTGTCGACCTTGGCTCCGAACATTCCGGAGGCGTAGTTGCCGCACTCGGCCTTGTAGTACCAGACTTCGGCGTTGTCCGGAAGCTCTGCTGCCAGCTTCTTGAACGCCGTGTAAGCTTTCTTGAAATCGCCCTCGTCCATCGCCTTCATCGCATTGGCGATCTTCTTCTCGGGGGTAGCCTCTGCCATGAGGAGGCGGTTATCGTGAACCGCATATATACCCTTCCGAAAATGCTTATAAACGGTTGTCCGAATGGATTATCATGGACGGTTGGATGAGAGCACTGGATGGGGTGGATCTGGACGGGTTCGACCTGCGTGAGACGGCTCTGCCCGAATACGACGGACCGACCGTTCTGAAATGCCGTGAGCTCTGCGAGGGCAACCTCTGCGGCAGGTACGGGACGTGCTGGGCATGCCCTCCCGGATTCGACGAGCACATGGACACGCTATCCAGGGACTACGACTCGGCGATCCTCATGAGCCGGACCTTCCCCTGCGATCCTAAGGACAGAGAGACGGTCGAGGGCTTCAACTCCCTGATGAAGGCGGCGATGAGACGGGCCATAACCGCCCTGCGCGGCGCGGGATTCCGCTGCAGGGGGTTAGCGGACGGAGGATGCGACCTCTGTGCCGAATGCGCCTATCCGGAACCGTGCAGGCACCCGGATCTCCTCCTGCCCTCGATATCGGTCGTGGGCATCGACATGTCATCATACCTGGCGACAGTCGGCGAAAGGTTCGAGTTCAGGGATGACGCGGTCACGTTCTACGGTGTGATCCTCCTGTCGGAATGATGCCGTGACGATATGCACGGTGCGGCGGCCGTGCTGAGGGGCATACAGACGGGCGCCATCGGAATTATAATGCACACGTGCACGCGCGACAAGCCTTTTAATCAATATCTCGGATAACCGCACGAAGGTCTTGACGATGGACAGAGAAACCGTTGAGAGGGTCGCCCGTACGGCCCACATCAGACTCACAGAGGAGGAGATCGAGAGGTACAGCGCCGACCTCGGCGAGATCCTCGGATACTTCGAGCTTCTTGACGAGGCTCCGGAATCGGACAAACGCGGGATCAACCCCATCGAGGTCGCGGACGTCCTCAGAGACGACGAGCCCCGTATGGAGATCGACGCCGATGTACTGCTCCGCGACATGGACACCTACGAGAGATACGTCAGGGGGCCGAGGCTGTCATGAGCATGAGGTCCGTTCTAGAGAGTCTCGAGTCCGTGAACTCGAAATACGGCATGTTCCACGACAGGACCCACGAGGTCGATCCCGGAGATGCGAAGTTCCTGTTCTCCGCCAAGGACAACCTCACCTCCAAGGACATGGAGACGTGCGCCGGATCGAGGATCCTCGAGGGATACCGCCCCGCTTTCGACGCCACCGCCATCGCCAGGATGAGGGAGGCAGGCGGCATGCTCATCGGCAAGACGAACATGGACGAGTTCGGGTTCGGAACGTTCTCCACCAACTCCGGATTCGAGATACCCAGGAACCCCTACGACCTGGAGAGAGCCTGCGGGGGCTCATCCGGCGGTTCCGCATGCGCCGCGGCGGTGTTCGAGGACCACGTGTCGCTGGGAGTATCCACCGGAGGGTCGATCTGCTGCCCTGCCAGCTTCTGCGGGGTCTACGGAATCGCACCGACCTACGGCCGCGTGTCCAGATACGGGCTGATCGACTACGGCAACTCGCTGGACAAGATTGGGGTGCTCTCCGCCAAGGCCGGCGACCTCAGGAAATACATCGGGGTCATCGCGGGAAGGGACGAGAGGGACCCCACGTCCTGCGTGCAGCCCGAGCTGAGGAACGAGGGGAGGAAGATGAGATCCGTCGCCGTCCCGAAGGAGGGCGTGGAGGGCCTGTCCAAAGACGTGGAGGCCGCGTTCAACAACGCGCTCGACGAGCTCAGACGCATGGGCATCGACGTAGAGGCCGTCGATATGCCCTCCCTGAAGTATGCGATGCCCGCATACTACGTCCTCGCCACGTCCGAGGCATCCACCAACCTCGCCAGGTACGTGGGCATGAGGTACGGGAGGCAGGACGGCGACCTGTCCCTGAAGTTCGACGACTGCTTCTCCGGGGTTCGCTCCAGATACTTCGGCGACGAGGCGAAGAGGAGGATCCTGCTCGGTACATTCACCAGGATGGCCGGCTACAGCGACAGATACTACTCCAAGGCCAGACAGGTCAGGCAGGTCGTCATAGACGATTACAAGAGGATCCTGAAAGACCACGACGCCGTCCTGGCGCCCACCATGCCATTCACGGCACCCAGGTTCGACGACATCTCCAAGATGTCCGCACTGGACAACTACAAGGCGGACTACCTCACGGTCCCCGCGAACATCGCCGGGACACCGCACATGTCCGTCCCCTGCGGATACGGATCCGACGGAATGCCCGTGGGAATGCAGTTCGTCGCCGACCACTGGGACGAGGACGTCCTCTTCTCCATGGCGGAGGCCTGGGAGAAGGAGTTCGAGATCAGGAGACCGGAGGTGTCCGCATGAAGATAGGACTCGAGATCCACGTGCAGCTGCCGACGAAGACCAAGATGTTCTGCTCCTGTCCCGCCACCGAGGCCCCGGGACCCAACACGCATGTGTGCCCCACATGCCTGGGCATGCCCGGATCCAGGCCGGTGCTCAACAGGAAGGTCCTCGAATACGGGATCATGCTGGCCAAGCTCCTCGGGTGCAAGGTCGCCGACACCACCTGGTTCTCCAGGAAGACCTACTTCTACCCCGACATGTCGAAGAGCGTCCAGATCACCCAGTACGACAACCCGATCGGGGAGGGAGGGGTGTACTACCTGAACGGCAAGAAGCCCATCAGGATCACCAGGATACACGTGGAGGAGGATCCCGGGAAGACCAAGAGGGTCGGGGACCTCTCGTCCCTGGTGGACTACAACCGCTCCGGGATACCCCTGGCGGAGATCGTCACCGAGCCGGACATCTCCACCCCCGCCGAGGCGAGGGAGTTCCTGGGACAGCTGATCCAGGACATCAGATGCGTCATCGACCTTCCCGGAGACGGGGAGCGTAGCATTAGGTGCGACTGCAACATCTCCGTCGGGAAGGAGAGGGTCGAGGTCAAGAACGTCACCGGACTGAAGAACGTTGAGAAGGCCCTCACTTTCGAGGTGGTCCGCCAGACCAAGATCCTGAAGGCAGGCGGGAAGATCGACAGGGAGACGAGACGCTTCGACGAGGAGCGCGGCGTCACCATCAGCGTCAGGAAGAAGGAGTTCGAGGCCGACTACGGCTACATAGACGAGCCCGACCTCGGGATATACCACATCAGGGAGATGGCCGAGTCCATCAAGATCAGGGAGAGCCCCCAGAAGATGACCGTCAGGCTTGCCCAGCAGTACGGCATCGACCAGAAGATGGCCAAGCAGCTGGTCAACACCTCCGTCGAGCTGGCAGAGCTCTTCGAGGACGTCGCCGCGAAGCACGGGACCCAGAGCGCCGTCAAGTGGGTCGCCGGACCTGTGAGCTCAAACTGGAAGTCACTGGAGACCAGCAACGCGGATGTGCGCGGTGTCGTCGGCATAATCGACAGGTTCGTCGCCGGCGAGATCACCGACACGGAGTGCGGCATCGAGATCAAATGCCTCATGACCGGCGAGGACCTGGAGTCCGTCAAGGGCGCCTCCGGCGACCTGGACAAGCTGGTCAACGACTACCTGGACCAGAACCCCGGGATCATCGACGACTACAGGAAGAACGACAAGGCCGCGAACAAGGCCATCGGATTCGTGATGAAGAACTCCGGAGGGAGCTACTCGTCCGCAGAAGTCGTCGAGGCCGTCAAGAGGAACATAGAATCCAGGATGTGACCACTATGACCTCGCGCGGCGTGCTCGTGGTTGCCCATGGTTCTGAGGAACCTGGCGACCGCCCGTCCGCGGAGGTCCATTCGGCATCTGTCGCTGAGAGGCTCGGGATCCCCTGCTACTACGGATACCTGGAGCGTCAAGAACCCATACTCCAGGTTACCCTCAACAGGATGATATCGGACGGCATCGAGGAAGCGGCGGTCGTCCCGCTGTTCTTCGCAAGGAGCTTCTTCTCCGAACACGTCGTCCCGAAACTGGTCGGACTCCCCAAGGGTTCCAGGCACGGGACGATATTGAGGAACCCAGGCACGATGAGGGTGTCCGTCTCAGGTGCACTGGGCGACCATCCGCTGATGTCCAGGGTCATGGACGAGGCATCCGAGGGCCTTGACCCGAGGATGACCGCCATACTGCTGATAGGGCACGGATCCATGGACGGCACGAGTCTCTCGGCTGTCGAGGGCTGTGCGGATATGCTGCGTTCCAAGGGTTTCGAAACCCGCAGCTGCTTCCTCGAGATGCAGACCCCGTCCGTCGAGGAGGGGCTCTGGGACGCTCTCGGCCTGGGCTTCGGACACGTGCATGTCATACCGATGTTCATATCATCCAGCCCCCACACATCATCCGAAATACCGGATGCCCTGGGACTTCCCGAGGGGTGCAGTGAGCGCGTCGCCGACGGCGTCAGGATAACATACGGTCCGGAGATCGGAGGCCTGCGGTCGGTCGCGGACATAGTCGCCTCCAGAGCTGAGGAGGCGTTCTCCTCGTTCGACCACTAGATTCCTCAGTTCCCCTTCTTGGTCGTCTTGGTCGCCCTGATGTTCTTGATCCCCATTATCACGGATGTCCCTCCAGAAGGATTTCGCCGGACCACCGTACCCTAGCGGCCCGGCGTGCCGGTTCTCCGGCACAATGTCACTGCATGGTACATCCCGTGTTGCGTATATAATGATTTAGGATTTCCTAAAATTATTGTGCGCGATGAGTGGGCGTTTCGGACGGAATATTAAGAATCGAAGAAAAGAGGGAGGGGAATACCCCTCCGGTTTCCGGATCACTCCTCGGACAGGTCCTCGACATCGCTGAAGTCGATGTCGCCTGCGAGGGAGATGATCTGCAGCTCCTCGAGCTTGTCGTCGGCGACCTTCTCGGGGGAGCCGTCAAGCAGGGAGACCGCCCTCTTGTTCTTGGGGAACGCGATGACCTCCCTGATGGTGTCCTTGTTCAGGAGGATGGCGCACAGCCTGTCGACTCCGATGGCGATACCGCCGTGGGGAGGCGCACCGTAGCTGAGGGCCTCCACGAAGAATCCGAAATTCTCCTCGATCCTCTCGTCATCCAGTCCGAGCTTGTGGAACACGGCCCTCTGGAGATCGGCATTGTGGATACGCAGGGACCCGGAGCCGAGCTCGTTGCCGTTGAGGCACAGGTCGAAGCAGGCGCCTCCGACGTAGTCGTCGTCCAGGTCGTTCTGCGGAAGGACGAACGGGTGGTGGAAAGCGTCGTACTTCCCGGACACGGGATCGATCTCGAACATGGGGCACTCGTCCATCCAGAAGAACTGGAACTGGTTCTCGGGGATCAGGCCGAGGTCCTCTGCGATCTTCTTCCTGACGAACCCTCCTCCCTCGTAGGTGGCCTTCCACGGTCCGGCGATCAGGAACAGCACATCGCCCTCCTCGGCGTTCATGGTGGTCTTGATGTTCTCGAGGATCTCGGGGGTGAAGTACTTCGTGATGTTGGACTCGAGCTTGCCGTTCTCGACCCACATCCAGGTGAGTCCTCCGAGGCCGACCTTCTTGGCGTAGTGGATGTACCTGTCCCTGTCGTTCCTTCCGATCTTGTCACCGGCGATGTCCTTCTTCAGGTTCATTCCGGCGACGATCCCGCCCTCTGCGATGACGTTCTGGAAGATCTTGTACGGGGCGTCCTTCACCACATCGGTCAGCTTGACGTACTCCAGACCGTACCTCATGTCGGGCTTGTCGGAGCCGAACCTCTCCATCGCATCGCGGTAGGCGATGTGCGGGAACGGGGTCTTGAGCTCCTCGTTGTACAGACCCTTCCAGATGTACGACATCATGCCCTCGATCATGTCCTGGATGTCCTTCATGTCCACGAAGGACATCTCCATGTCCAGCTGCGTGAACTCGGGCTGCCTGTCCTTCCTGGAGTCCTCGTCGCGGAAGCACCTGGCGACCTGGTAGTAGCGGTCCATGCTGGCGACCATGAGCATCTGCTTGAACAGCTGCGGGGACTGGGGCAGTGCGTAGAAGGTCCCGGGATGGACCCTGGACGGTACGATGTAGTCCCTGGCACCCTCGGGGGTCGACCTTCCTAGCATGGGGGTCTCGATCTCGAGGAACCCGTTCTGCTCCAGATACTGCCTGGCGAGATGGACGAGCTTGCTCCTGAAGACCATGGACTGGATCATGTCGGTCCTCCTGAGGTCCAGGTACCTGTACTTCATCCTGATGTCCTCGTCGGGCAAGACCCCCTCCTTCTGATCGCCCAGCTCGAACGGGGGCAGGGCGGACTTGTTCAGGAGCTCGGCGTCGGTGATCAGCACCTCGATCTCGCCGGTGGGGTTCCTGGCATCCTCTGTGCCCTCGACCCTCTTCCTGACGACACCGTTTATCTGCACGCAGGATTCGCGGGTGAACGTCTTCATGACGGCATCCAGCTTCGCGGCGTCAGCGCCCGCGGGGAGGTCCTCGGGGTCGAAGACGACCTGAGTGATCCCGTATCTGTCCGCGAGGTCGATGAAAGCGACTCCGCCGTGGTCCCTGGAGAACCTTACCCATCCCTGGAGGCAAACCTCCTTCCCGAGGTCCGTGGACCTCAGCTCACCGCAGGTGTTTGTTCTTCTCATAAGAGCGCCTCTATTGTAATACGGGTGCGATTCTGGAATCCATATTTATAGGGTCGCACGGGCGCACATATTGTATAAGGCGGAGCGACAGGGACATGGGATGTGTCACTGTCCTACGTCATCGGTCTCCCCGACCTGCACGATGAAAGCGGATCTGTACCTCTGGCACTAGACGACCCTGGTCTCCACTGGGCCGCTCTCGTCGGGCCCTCTGCTGCCTATCAGTATGACAGCCAGTATGAACAACGGTTCGACGTCGATCACCGCGTCGTCGGCCATATGGTTACCCGGCATTCCGAACTGTTCCATGGATGCGAAGCTGCCTATGTACGTTGCATGGCAATCCATAGACCTGGTACAGGACGGTCCGGGTGCCTCTGGGATTCACTTCTCGCCGAGAATCGGAGGGATGTATGTGAAAGGATCCTTCTTGATGTTCAGGATGACCGACGTGTTGGTCTTGTGGACGTCTGGGACCTTGTTGATCTCCTTCACGACCTCCGAGAACTCGTCCCTGTCCAGGCATGCGATCCACGCTACGCAGTCGCTCTCACCGGTGACATCGAAAACGGCTATCACCTGAGGAATCTTCGCTATCTCGCCCTGGACCGTTGTCACGTTGTCCGCGTAGATGCTGACGAGCCCCATGTAGTCGAAACCGAGCTTCATGTAGTCGACGCTGGCACGGTATCCGTTGATGACACCCTTGGACTCGAGGTTCTTGACCCTCTGGATCAGGGTCGTGGGATGGACCTCCAGCTGCTTCGCGAGCTGCCTGTACGAGCCCTGACTGGACCTGCAAAGAAGTTCGATTATACGCTTGTCCAGTTCGTCGTAGTCAGACAGCGACATTTGTATCCCTTTTCATCCAAAATCCCTAAAGACATTTATTAACCTTCTGAGCGTTGGCGCTGGACGTCAGGCGATACAATGACGGATGAGATATTCAGGCACGACGGCTACGTGTTCGAGTTCGAGGCCAACGTCGTCTCCGTGAACGGCGACGAGGTCATCCTGGACAGCACCGCATTCTATCCGGGTGGCGGAGGCCAGGTGTGCGACACAGGCTCCATCCGCGGGAACACCGTCACCGAGGCCTACTACAATAAGGACGGGGACATCGTCCACAAGGCACCCGGCAACGACCTCCAGCCCGGGGAGAGGGTGTGGTGCAGCGTCGATTGGGACAGACGCTACGACCTGATGCAGGGACACACCGGGGAGCACCTGCTGTTCTGCTCCCTGAGGAGGCAGTGCCCCGACCTCACGATCACGAAGATCATGATCTCCCCCGAGAGCAAGTACGTCATAGTGAACCACGACCTGACCTGGGAGCAGATCAGAGAGGCCCAGAGGTTCGCCAACCAGGCGATTGTCGACAACCTCCCGGTCACGAAGAGCATCATGGACAGGGACGACCCGGACCTGGAGAAGGTCAGGATCAAGCTGGAGAGGATCCCCGAGGACGAGGAGATATCCGTCGTCGCGATCGGGGACATAGACCTGTCCGCCTGCAGCGGAGTCCATGTGATGGAGACCTCGGAGCTAGAGATGCTGATCGTCGACAGGAAGGTGTCCGCCGGGAAGGACGGCATCGCCATCCACTTCAAGGTCGGTCAGTGCGCGAGGAACGCCGCGGCCGACCTGTCCAGCATAGCCCTCGAGATCGTTGACGAGATCGGATGCAAGGTGGAGGACTCCCCGAAGGCCGTGTCGAACTCGAGGCATGAGCTCGACCTGTACGGGAGGCTCCTGAGGAAGGCGACGAAGGACCTGGCGGCAAGGATCCCGACCGAAGAGGTGGGCGGTGTGCCGGTGTACTCCGCGGTCCTCCCTGGCTCCGACCGCGCCGTACTGACCGACATGGCAGAGTCGGTGAAGTCTGGCGGAGGCGTGGCCCTCATCGTCGGCGTGTCAGACACCCTGTCGGTCATCATGGCATCCGGCAACCCCTCAGTCGACTGCAGGAAGCTTCTGCCCGAGATCCTCAAGCGCTTCGGCGGCAGGGGCGGCGGCAAAACCGACTTCGCCCAGGGCGGCGTGCAGGATGCGACGCTGGCAGACGAGGTCTCAAAGGCACTGAAGGAGACGGTCATAGAATCGCTCACTTCATAAAGTAGAATAGGATTGGTGAGCGCATGCCTGGAATGAGGATGAACGACCGTCAGATGAAACAGGCCATGAAGAAGATGGGCATCAAACAGAACACCATCGACGGAGTGACAGAGGTCATCATCAGGACGAACGAGAAGGAGATCGTCATCAGGAACGCGGACGTCATCTGCGTCGAGATGGGCGGCTCCAAGAGCTATCAGGTCTCGGGTGTCGAGGAGGAGCGCGCGCTCGGTTCCGCTTCCGAGGGTGAGGCGAAGGTCTCGTTCCCGCAGGAGGACGTCGAGCTCGTCATGTCCCAGACCGGATGCGACGTCGCGAAGGCCGTCGAGGCCCTGGAGGCCACGGACGGACAACCCGCAGAGGCCATCATCAAGATAATGTCGGAGTGATAGCAATGTGTCTAGCAGTTCCCGGAAAGATCGTGAGCATCGACGGCGACATGGGCGATGTCGACTTCGGAGGGGTCACCAGGAAGGCGAACCTGTCCATGGTCGACGCGAACGTCGGCGACTGGGCCGTGGTGCACGCAGGTTTCGCCATCCAGATAATGGACGAGGAGGACGCCCAGGAGACCATCAGGCTCTGGAACGAGGTCCTCGACAGCGGCGTGACCAGCTTCAACTGATCCCTGCGGCCCCGGGATCGGGGCCGTGGACCCCCTTTCATCTCTTCTTCTGTATCTTGCCGTCCTTCTTCTGACGGACGACCGTGGTGCCCTGGTTCGCGGCAACCTGCTTCGCGTAGGCCTCCGCCTCCGCCTTCGTCTTGAACTTCTTCAAGGCCTTCTGTGCGCTGGCCTTCTTCACCTGCCATCCGCCGTCAGGATGGGGCGAGACGAAGTAGGCGCCGTTGGACCTCTTCGGTGCCGCGTCTACGGCCTCGTCGGACGACTGGATCTCTGATTCCTTCTTCTTGAGTAGAGCCATTGTATCCCTCTGGGGGAATCGTCGGCTATGTTCTTATAATTGGGTCGGAACCCGCGCTGGACGGTACTGTGGCAACGGCATCTGATTCCAAGACCGTGGCAACGGCGCAAAGTACAGAAACTATGCAGAAAGAATTAAATATGCGTCAGATATCCCATGTTTCGGTATGACGGCCATAGCGGCGGGGTCACACCCGGTCCCATTCCGAACCCGGAAGTAAAGTCCGCCCGCGTATCTGTCTGTACTGTATTGCGCAAGCGTACGGGAACTCAGACACGCTGTCAGCCACTTCTTCATTCCATCTCGTGGCCGAGAGGCTGTATATAATCCGTTCCGCTTGCCTTGTCGGGGCGAGAGAGGTAATATATTTCGATACCATGCCCACGGCGATGATACTGATCAAGCTGGGCGGAAGCGTCATCACGGACAAGTCCCAGTACAAGAAATTCGACCGCAGACAGGCCGAGAGGCTCTGCCGCGAGATCGCCGATTCCGGCAAGGAGGCCATCATAGTCCACGGAGCCGGCTCATTCGGTCATGTCCTGGCGAAGAAGTACTCCATCCAGAACGGGTACAGCGGCCCCGAGCAGATCCAGGCCGCAGCCCAGGTCCATCACGACGCCATGGAGCTCGGGATGCTCATGACCCAGACGCTCCTGGATATGGGGATCCCTGCGGCATCTGTCTCCCCCGGAACATGCTTCGTCATGGACGGCGGGAAGCTGGTCCCCGAGTACCTGGAGCCCATCGAGTCGCTCAGGAAAATCGGCATCATGCCTGTCACGTTCGGCGACGTCGTCATGGACCGCACCAGGGGGTTCGGCATCGTCTCTGGCGACCAGATGATGGAGCTCATGGCCGAGATGTTCAAGCCTGAGCGCGTCATATTCGTGTCCGACATCGATGGGCTCTACACCGCGAACCCCAAGACGGACCCTGATGCCAGACTGATCCCGGAATTCGACGCTGGAACCCTTGACGAGGTGTCATCCGTCTCCGACGTCGATGACGTCACAGGCGGGGTCCGCAACAAGATGGAGTCCATGCTCCGCATGTGCGACGAGGGCAGGGATTGCGTACTGGTCAACGGAACCGTCCCCGGAAGGCTCCTGTCCCTCCTCAGGGGCGAAGATGTCACCTGCACGGTGGCAAGGATGTGATTCACATGACACAGATCAGAGAGAGGAAGGCGGACCACATCGACATTTGCGTCAACGAGAGGACCGCCCCGGGATACTGCTATTGGGACGACATCAGGTTCGTCCACAACGCCCTTCCGGAGATCGATGCCGACGACATCGACACCACATGCTACCTTTTCGGAAAGAAGCTGGAGTTCCCGCTAATCGTCACCGCCATAACAGGCGGGTTCAAGGGAGCCGAAAAGATCAACTCCAACATCGCAGAGGCATGCGCGGAGCTCGGCATCGGCATGGGCGTGGGCAGCGAGAGGGCCGGTGTGACAGGGACGTGCCCGGAGAGCTACTCGGTCATCAAGGAGTTCGACGTGCCCCTCGTCATAGGGAACGTCGGGGCCCCGCAGCTTGTCCCACAGAGGAGCAAGGACCTGTTCAGCCATGAGATGGTGGGACAGGCCAAGGAGCTCATAGACGCCGACATCGTGGCGATCCATCTCAACTATCTGCAGGAGGTCGTCCAGCCCGAGGGCGACACGAACGCCAAAGGCGTCCGCGAGGCCATCAGAGAGCTCGCCAGGGAGTACCCCATCATGGTGAAGGAGACCGGGGCGGGGATTTCACGCGAGGTCTCCGAGAGGCTCAAGGGGATCGGCATCCAGGGCATCGACATCGCGGGCATGGGAGGCACCAGCTTCTCAGCGGTCGAACTCTACAGGGCCATGAACGTGGACGACAAGGTCAGGACCAGCATGGGCGAGACGTTCTTCGACTGGGGGATACCGTCTCCCGTATCGCTGGTGGAGGCCCGTGGATGCGGACTCCCGCTGATCGCATCCGGAGGGATGCTGGACGGCGTCCATGTCGCGGCATCCATAGCGATGGGTGCCACATGCGCCGGAGTGGCGAACGCCGTGCTGAGGGAGGCCACCGAATCCGCACAGGCGGTCATCGACAAACTCACGATTATCAGGGAGGAGCTCAGGGCAGCGATGCTCCTCACCGGGTCCGCAGACCTGGAAGCCCTTTCGAAGGCGAGGCATGTTGTCCTCGGCCAGACCAGACAATGGATTGATGCGCTATGATCGACGCCAAAGAGTATCTTAAGAAGATGTCCGCCGAACTCGACGGACCCATAAAGAGCTACATCGGAGACGAGGAGCCCAAGAACCTCATGGACTCCTCCAAGCAGTACCCCTATGCGGGCGGCAAGAGGATGCGCCCCGCGATGGCCGTCGCCTGCTGCGGCGCAGTCGGAGGGGACAAGAGCAAAGCCGTGCCACTCGCGGTCGCGGTCGAGTACATCCACAACTTCACCCTGATCCATGACGACCTGATGGACGGGGACGAGGTCCGCAGAGGTATGCCCACGATCCACGTCGGATACGGCGCACCTACGGCCATCCTCGCCGGCGACGCCCTGTTCGCCAAGGCGTTCCAGATCATCTGCGACCTGGACGTCCCCGCGGAGAGGATGAGGGATGCCCTCAGGTACATCAGCCAGGCCGTATGGGACCTCGCCCGCGGTCAGCAGATGGATGTCAACAACGAGGGACAGCTGGTGACCGAGGATGTGTACATCGAGACGATCAAGCTGAAGACCAGCGTCCTTTTCGCCGCCGCTGCCGCCGGAGGCGCAATCGTCGGAGGCGCCGACGAGAAGACCGTGAAGGCCATCAACGAGTACGCCATCGAACTTGGACTGGGATTCCAGATGTTCGATGACTACCTCGGCGTCGCCGGGGACCCGGCGAAGACCGGCAAGTCCGTGGGCAACGACATACGCAAGGGGAAGTGCACCTGTATGGTCATCCATGCCCTGCACAACATCAAGGACCCCAAGGAGCTGGAGGAGTTCAAGTCCGTCCTCGGGAACCTGGAAGCGACCGACGAGCAGTGCGCCCGCGCCAAGGACATCATGGAGAGGACGGGATCCATCGAGTACGGCCTCAACCTGGCCAGACAGAAAGTGGACATCGCCAAGTCCAAAATCGCCTTCCTCCCCGAGACCGAGGAGAAGGAGTTCATGCTCGCCCTGGCCGACTACTCCATCAACAGGGAAGTCTGAAAACCATCAAACTCCCGGGTCGATATCCGGACCCGGGATATTTTCCTTTTATTGTGATCAGTTCTGACTGCACCGTCTCAGCACACATTATTAGTGTTTTATAATTATAACACACTTTTTCCGTGCTATACGTTTATTAGACACTTTTTCCGTGCATTAAAATACAGCTACGACCATGTCATTATATGGAGTTCATAGGCCGCAAGGAAGAACTCGAACAACTTGAGAGGTACTTCAACTCGGATACCATCAACACATGTGCGATATTCGGTAGAAGAAGGGTTGGGAAAAGTGCCCTCATAGACAGGTTCTGTGAGGACAAACCGAACATCAAGTTCAACCTCTCCGGAACGGACCCCGAAAAGATGCTTGATCACATAGCAATGGACATCTCCAAGCATACAGGCGACAATCCGGAATCAGTTAGATCGGGAATCAAAGATTTCGACAGCCTGATGATGTTCCTATCTTCCATGAGACCGATGGAACGGACAGTGATCGTTCTTGATGAGCTTCCAGATGCGGTCAACTGCTTCAAAGATGTTCCCGCATCCCTTATGAGATATATCGATGGCGATATGAAGAATCAAAATGTGTTCCTAATCGTCTGTGGCTCTTCCATATCCGCGATGACGAGGGAGCTGAACGACTCGAAGAGGCCGTTGTTCCAAAGATTCCCCATACAGATGCATCTGCTCCCGATGCCATACGATGACGCCCGCAAATTCCATCCAGGCCTGTCCGAGGACGACATCGTCAGAATGTACGCTGTAGCTTCGGGAATCCCGTTGTATCACAAATTGATGTCCGCATATGATTCCCCCCGTGATGCCATCATCAATCTACTCCTTGGTGAGACACCACCTCTGTTCAACGAATCCAGGAATCTCCTGTCGATAGAGGTGTCCCCAGAATCCACCTACAATACCCTCCTGACCCTCCTGGGAGGAGGAACCACAGATGTGAAGGAACTCGCAGAGAAATCGGGATTTTCAAAGACCAGATGTCGCGAAATCCTGGATGACCTGAGATTCCTGGGGATCGTATCCGAAAAAAGGTTGTATGGAAGAGCGAAAAAGACCCAGGAGTTCTTCATAATGGACGGTTTCCTGGACTTCTTCTACAGCATCCTGGCCGGAAACGAGGCCCTCCTGGAATGGGACAGGAATGATGCTTATGAAGCATTGAAAGGCAGAATAGAATCCTTCTACGGAAGACGGTTCGAGGAGGTCTGCGCACAGTACATCCGCTCCACTGAGAGATGCAGATGGGTTGGGAGATGGTGGGGAAAGATCCCGCTCCGCGAAGAGGATGGATCCCTTGTGAGGAACGGGAGCGGAAAGGTCATCACCACCGACACGGACATCGACATCGTCGCCAACGTCGTCCGCGGGGATGCGGTATTCACCATAATGGCAGAATGTAAGTTCACCAAATGGCGCTGTGGAGATAACGAGTTGAATGAACTCATCGAAACATCCGAAAAGGCTTTGATGGGTGGGGAAAACGTGCTCTATTTCATCTTCTCCAGATCGGGATTCACGACCAAACTCCTGGAGACCGCGGACATCCGCACGGATCTGAGGATCAAGCTGGTCTCCATGGACGACATCAGAGAATGGGCGGAATCGGCTCCGGAATGACTCAGACGTCCTCGATTCCGGTCTCGGTGATCCTGTACTGGGCCTTCCTGCCCTCCGGGAGGCTGCGATGCTTCATGATGACCGCCTCACGTCTTCCGTCGAACCTCTTGTCCAGACGGATGATGGTCTTGGCGTTGTGATGCAACGCGTGGCCGCCCAGGAACTCCACACCGCCGGTGCTCAGATTGGCGTAGACCTGCGATGTCACCATTATGGCGATCTCATACTGCCTCGCGGTGTTCAGGAGGACCTCGGTCTGCCTGATGAAGTCGTTCCTCATCGAGGGGTCGTCATGGTTCAGACGATAGAACATCGTGAGGGAATCGATCACTACAAGGGATATCGAGCCGGCGGCGGCCAGCTTCTCGATCTTGTCGATGCGGTCGGACTGCTCCTCGAAGCTGTGGACCTGGAAGATCAGGAGATTCTTGATGCTCTCCTCCTGTCCGGCGAAAACCTGGGATAGCCTGTCCGAGGACAGACCCTCGGTGTCGATGTATGCCACCTTCCCTCCGGTGCACGCTATGTTGCGGGCTATCTGGAGGCAGACGTTCGTCTTCCCGGCTCCCGCCTCGCCATAGAACAGCGTGACGCTGCCGGCCTCTATTCCACCGCCCAGGAGACGATCGAGCTGGCTGCATCCGAAGGGTATCCTATCCACGTACACGTGAAAGTGACGGTCCGATAAATGGGTTACCCGCGATGGTAGGGGCAGCACTCCCCGAGGCACTGCGGATTGGACTGATGGAACCGGCACACAGGCATGGATGTCTCGATCCCGACCCCGAGGGTCTCGCCGATGTACCGGGATGCCGCCCTGAGAGCGGAGAACGAGTCCCTCTTGCAGCATCTCGGGCCCCCTACGGACCCTATCGCCTCCAGACACCTGGACGTCATGATGTTGCATCTGCCCCATGACTCCCCGGACAGCGGGGTGGATCCCGTGATGATGCTGTATGCCATCCCGCAGCTCACCGCGGCTCCGCAGCACCCCCAGAGTCCGCAGACCCCTCCCGGGACCTGCCTCCCGCGTTCGGCCATCGCATCCAGGGCCCTGCCCAGATCCAGGCCCCCTCCGCAGTTGCGGTATGCGGTGAGGAGCGCCGATCCGACCATCACATGATGCTCGGGCCCGTGCATGTGGATCCCGGGGAGACGCATGAGGTCCTGCACTATGGCGATCGGATCCCTCGAATCCGAGGACAGGCAGACGGCCCGGACCATGGACAGCCCGTCGGAATGGCATGAGTCGCAGACGTAGTGGCCGTTCTCGCATTCTGCGTTGGAGTCGAAGGTCCTTCCGCAAACGGCGCACACCATGCTCCTGGCGTGTTCGTGATAGACCAGAGGCGCTCCGCATATGACGCAACCCGACGTGAAACCTGTCATGTCTCCATGTATCGAGGGATTCGTGAAAAAGGAAGCGGTTTGAAGGGGTTTATCGGAGATCAACGCCCCTCGTTCTTGTCGTCCTTCCCCTCGACGGACTTCACATCGTCGAGGTTGTAGTCGACGCCTTCCTGGTACTGCTCACCCTTGTAGGCGTACATGGGGATGGCCATGATCGCCATCGCAACATAGCCTATGATCACCAGTGCCACGGCCACCACCGCGACGATTGCCACGATGCTGATGACCGACTCCAGCACACCCGGCTGCATCATGACGTACGCGATCGCCGCGATGATTATCACGATCATGATCGCGATGACCACCAGCCCTACGGCCGACTTCCCCGTCTTCGCCTTCCTGGCGTTGTCCACCTGCGGTTTGTCCATCTGAATCTCACCTCAACTGCTCTGCTGCGGCATGTAGGGTATCAGCGCATCAGCCAGGTCACCGAGGGTCATCGACTGTATAACAATCTTGCCCGGACCCGTGAGCGTTGTCACGAAGAGTCCCTCGCCGCTGAACAGCGCGGTCTTCAGGCCTCCGACCGACGAGATGTCGTATGACACCGTGTCCTCCCATGCGACCGCGTTGGCCGTGGACACCTTGTACTGCTGTCCCGGCGCGAGGTCCACCACGTTCAGGTCGCCGCAGGCGTGTATGAACGCACGACCGGTGCCGGAGAGCCTCTGCAGGATCAGCCCCTCGCCGCCGAACATCATGGATCCGAGCCTCTTCTGAAGGGCCATGTCCAGGTTGACGGTGGTCTCCGAACCGAGGTACCCGGTCTTCTGAACGATCCAGGATCCCTGTCCGACATCCACATCCAGGACCTTCCCGGGGGCCCTGCCGGCAAGGCCGATGGTCCCGACGCCACCCTGTGGCGTGTACCTGAGGAGGAACAGCGACGCCCCGGACAGGGAGCGTTTCAGACCCGCCATGAGCCCGCCCTCCATCTTCGACTCCATCCTCATGTTGCCGCTCATGTACGCCATCGCACCCGCGACGGAGTTGAACTCCTCGCCCGGCTGGAGCTCGATGTTCACGAACTGCAGGTTGTCCCCTGTGATTGTGTACTTCATGCTATCGTGTATGTATCTACGGAGGACTTAAAATCGAAACCGTCGGAGGCCACCATATCCTATGTATATCCGCGACAGGTTCCCTGGAACCATGTTCCACAACGGTTCCGACAGTGCGCAGGGAGCGGAGGCGGTCATAACCGAGACATCGTACCTCGGTTGGGACGCGGTCGTCAAATCCAGGCCCCCCAAGGTCTACAGGCTCCCCGATCTGGACGCCCACATCAGGTCGTCCCGCACCAGGAACGAGGCCCGCATCATGCATGAGGCGAGGGCTGCGGATGTGAGGACCCCATGCATCTACGACATCGACCTGAAGGAGTGCTCCATCACCATGGAGCGCATCAAGGGAACCATGGTCAAGGACTATCTGGACGAGCATCCGGAGGATGCCGAGAGGGTGTGCAGGATGATCGGCGAATGCGTTGCCAGACTCCACAGGGCCCGCATCTGCCATGGGGACCTGACGACCTCGAACATGATCCTCACCGATGACGGTGAGATATGCCTCATAGACATGTCCATGGGGTGCACCAGGGCCGAGACCGAGGACATAGGCGTCGACCTCAGGCTCCTGGAGAGGGCGTTCACATCCGCCCACATCGACCTGCTGCAGGCCTACGATGCTATGATGGACTCCTATTACTCCATGGTCCCCGATGCGAAGGCCATAAGGAAGAAGGTCGAGGAGATCAAGAACAGGGGCAGGTACACATGAAGCTGAAGGTCATCACATCCAATCCGGGCAAGGTCGCCGAATACCAGCGGGAGTTCGATGAGTACGGGATAGAGATGGAGCACGTGAGGCTCCCCTACGACGAGGTCCAGACGTCCGATCTGGAGGAGGTCGTGAACAAGGGCATGGACGCCATCATCGCACAGGGGGTCAGGGACTTCATCATCGACGACTCCGGCATCTTCGTGGATGCTCTGAAGGGGTTCCCCGGCGTGTGGTCCGCCTATGCGCAGAAGACCATCGGCAACCCCGGGATCCTGAAACTCATGGATGGCATCGACGACAGGGGCGCGGAGTTCAGATGCTGCATCGGATGCGACATAATGGGCAAAAGGATCGTGGTCACGGGGATCTGCAGAGGGATCATCACCCGGAGCGAACAGGGCGACGGGGGATTCGGGTTCGACCCGGTGTTCTCCCATGACGGCGAGAGGACGTTCGCCGAGATCCCCATGGATGAGAAGAATGCCGTATCTCACAGAGGGAACGCGGTCAGGCTGCTGATCGACGCCATGAAAGGTGAAGGCATAATCTGAAACCGCTTCCGGCAAACCACTTTGATCCCCTGCGACACCGGCACGCATCGGCCCGCGACCATGGAATCTTGTCAGAAGAATGGAAATGGGTTGTAATGGGTTTACAGGATGCTCGCGAAGGGCTCGTTGATCAGCAGGATGCAGATACCGAGCGCCAGCATCAGGAACAGGAGGTAGTTCCCGAGCATCGACTTCATCTCGAGCATGTCCACCCTGAACTTCAGGACACCGAGGATCTTGGTGAGAAGGGCGCACACGACGAACGAGACGATCGTCGCGAACAACCATCCGTTATCGCCTGCGTGGATACAAAGGAGAGCCCCGATGATGCCCACGATGATGGCAAGCACCGTGACGACGAGGAAGACCTTCGTCATGTAGATGTCCTTGAGGATGAACTCCCTCTCATTGAACTCGGTCGGAGTGAACTCGTATTCCTCCTTGGGCTCCTCGACCAACCGTCTCTTTTTCTTTGCCATCGCAACCGCATCCTGATACTACTTAAATACATTACTCCGAAGCCGTTCGGTCACTGCTCGGAGAACTCCTTCCTCGAATACTTCAGCGCCTCGACGACCGGAAGAGGCTCTCCGAGGAGGAACGTCTCAAGGGCTCCTCCTCCTGTGCTCACATACGAGAACCTGTCGGCGAGATCGAACCTCTCTGCCGCTCCGCCCGTGTGGCCGCCACCGATGACCGACTGCCCGCCGCTGTCCACCATGGCCGTCATGATGATCTTGGTGCCGACCTCGAATCCCTCCTTCTCGATCATGCCCGCGGGACCGGACATGAAGCATGTCTTGGATGATGCGACGACCTTGCGGAACTTCTCGGCGGATGCGTCGCCTATGTCCAGAGCAGGCTCCGCAGTGGGCATGTCCCCGATGTTCACGGATACCCTCTGACCGTCCCTCTCTACGGCGACATCGACCGGCAGGAGGACCCTCTGACCGTACTTGGCGAGGATGTCCTTGGCCGCCTGGAGATTCTCAGGAGTGAGTTCGTCGGAGAGCACCTTCATGCTCGCCTCACCTATGTCCACGCCCCTGGCGTAGAGATAGGCGTTCCCTGCGAGACCCACGAGGATGACCGTGTCCGCCATGCCGTTGCCGAGGACGCGGTCGATCATCTCGGATGCATCGCCGAACTTGGCACCTCCGAGGATGAACACACAGGGCCTGCGGGGATGGCCGAAGATCGCATTCAGCGCGAACAGCTCCTTGGCCATCAGCCTTCCGGAGGCCGACGGCACCTTGACTGGGAACCCGACCAGGGAGCACTGCGACCTGTGGGCGGCTCCGAAAGCGTCGCAGACGTAGTAGTCGATGAGCGGGGCGAGCCTTTCGACGATCTCCCCCTCTGCGTGTTTGAACATGTCGCCCTTGGCGGTCTCGCTGTCCAGCTCCCTCACGTTGCCGAGGAGCAGGACCTGACCAGGCTGGAGGGCCCCTATGGCCTCGACCGCATCGTCGCCGATGACGTCGTCGACGTACTTCACCGGCATCCCGAGGTGCTTGGAGAGGTGGTCGGCGTGCTGCTCCAGCGGGATGAAGTCCCAGCCGCCCTTGCGGCTCTGGTGGGCGAGGATGATGACCTTGGCCCTCTTTCCGACGAGCTCCCTGATCGTGGGGACGACCCTCCTTATCCTGGCGTCGTTGACGATCTGCAGCGTCTTCTTGTCCAGGGGGCAGTTGATGTCCACCCTCAGAAGCACGGTCTTGTCCCTGAAGTTGAAATCCTCGAGGGTGTTGAAGTCCTTGGCCATGTTCCCGCCTCACTCCTTGTTGGGGATTCCCAGCGCGTCGTTGGTCTTCCTGACGGACGCGGCGGGATCCTGCTCCATCTTGCACATAGACCTGATGCAGTCGATGTTCTCGGGGATCACATCGGACTCCTGGTGGACCGCCTGGTAGTAGTACAGGGTGTTCCCGACGACCTTGATGCCGTCCTCCCACACGACGATCTCGTACATGTCGGAGCGGTCGCGGCCCATGTCCCTCGCCATCTCCATGATCTGGGCGGTCGTCTTGATTCCGTCCTTGCTGCTCACGAGCCTCACGCGGGGGGCCTTCCTGAGGACCTCGACGACATCCGCCGTGGAGACCTCGCATCCGAGCTCCGCGACGACCGTGTGCACGTGCATGAGCGTGGTGGACGCCTTGACGGCCATCGTGCTGATGTCCAGCCAGGGCATGATGCTCTGAACGTCGGGTCCGTGATGGGTGGGCAGCTTCACCGAGGGCTCCAGCCCGTTGATGGGGCCGTTCTTGCTGTCCCCGGGATCGGCGGCGCGACGGACGATGGTCACGAACGCCTTCTTCACCTTGAACTCCCTGTCGATGGGGTTCAGGGTCCTGAGCAGACCGGTGGTGTTGCAGGACACGACGCGGGACAGCTGGGCTCCCCACGACTCGGAGTAGTTGGCTGTGGAGTTGAAGGAGATCCCGGTGAGGCTGTGGTCCTCCCCGCCCTGGAATATCGCCTTGATCCCGGCGGCCTTGTACTGGTCCCTGTAGAACTCCCCCACGTTGCCCGGAGTGCAGTCGACCACGATGTCGACCTTCCCGTACATGTCCTTCAGGGTTCCGGCTATCGGGACGCCGGCGGCGTTGAATGCCTCGACGCTCTCGTCGGGGACATAGATGTCGTAGCCTTTGGCCAGTGCGGCCTGGGCCTCGAAGTTCGGTTTTGTCTTCGTGACTCCGACGAGCTCCATGTCGTCCTGCTTGGCGACCGCGGACGCCACTCTCTTTCCGATGGTCCCGTATCCGTTGACTGCAACCCTGACTTTTGCCATGTTGTCTACCTGGGGAACGGATTGCCTACCGTTCTAAAAACGTTGCGCGTTGGGGATGCATCCAGGACCGGGGTTGGATGCGACGGCGGACATGTTTCATCCATCTCAATGGATTTATATCGTTATACACGGATGTTAGACTGGATTCAAGTGTCAACTAATCGTTCCAACGGAATCGGTGCGTAAACATGGACAGTATGGTCATTGTCTACGCGTGTATCATTATTGTATTGGTGGTCTTCTCGGCGTTCTTTTCGCTGACGGAAACCGCGTTCACCGGTGCCAACCGCGTGAGATTGAAGAAACTCGCCAACGACGGCGACAAGAAGGCCGAGAAGGCCCTCGCGATGCTGGAGGACTACGACAAGTTCCTCACGACGAACCTCATCGGGGTGAACGTCGTCAACATCGCGTCGAGCACCATAGCCACGGTCATGTTCGTGGCCATCTTCGCGGATCTGGGGAGCATCGTGAACATCATCGTGATGACCCTGGTGTCCCTCACGTTCTGTGAGATCATCCCCAAGTCCGTGGCCAAGAAGAACCCCGTCAAGTGGTGCATCAAGACGGTCAACGTGTTCGCCGCCCTCATGAAGATCCTGTCACCCGTATCCTGGCTCTTCACAAAGCTGACGAAGGCCATCGGTGAGACGGCCGACGAGACCATGAGCGACGAGGAGCTTGAGGTCCTCATCGACGAGTGCGAGGAGGGCGGATCCCTGGACACGGATGCCAGCGAGCTCATCAAGTCCGCAATCAGGTTCGACGACATAGAGGTCGGCGAGCTGTGCGTCCCCAGGATGGATGTCACCGCGGTGTCCCGCGACGCGACGGCCAAGGAGCTGTCCGACGTCCTCGCCGACTCCGGGTTCTCCAGGCTCCCGGTGTACAACGGCACAATAGACGACATCGTCGGCGTGGTGTACTCGAAGGACTACTTCACCAGGGCCCACAAGGGTCTGCCGTGCAACGTCACGGAGATCATGAAGCCCGTGAAATACGTGCCGGAGAGCATGACCGCCTCCGACCTGCTCAACGACTTCCAGAGGACCAAGGTCCACATGGCCGTGGTGCTGGACTCGTACGGTGGCACGATCGGGATCATCACCCTCGAGGATGTCCTGGAGGCCCTGGTCGGGGAGATCTGGGACGAGAGCGACGAGGTCCACGAGGACATCACCGTCAACGTGGACGGCTCCCTCACGGTCAAGGGCTCCACGAGCGTCTACGACGTCATGGATGCCCTCGGAAGGGACTTCGACCTCCAGGGCTACACCGAGCACACCGTGAACGGCCTGCTCATGCACATCCTCGGGCGCACGCCGGTCGGCGGCGACGAGATCGTGACCGACGACGTGTCGATAAGCGTCATAAGCATGGACAAGCGCAGGGCGAAGGAATGCAGGGTCATGGACCACCGCGCCCCGCCCGCGTGAGCCCGACGGCCCCGGTCCGACCGGGGCCCCAACCCCTTTCGTACTTTTCAATACGGTTCAAATCCCACGATCCTTAGACCAACCCTTATAACCGCACGACAGATGCCACTGCGAGGTATCGACATGAGAGGGACCAAGGCTCTCCTGAATATGCTTGAGAACAAAGGCGTCGACACCGTCTTCGGATATCCCGGAGGCAGTATCATATCCGTCTACGACGAGCTTGTAGACTCGCCCATCAGGCATATCCTGGTAAGGCACGAGCAGTGCGCCGCCCACATGGCGGACGGGTATGCCCGCGCCAAGAACCAGCCGGGAGTGTGCATGGCCACCAGCGGACCCGGAGCCACGAACCTCGTCACCGGGATCGCCACGGCGTACGCCGATTCGTCACCGATCATAGCCCTCACGGGCCAGGTCGCAGCGGGATCCCTCGGACAGGGCGCGTTCCAGGAGGTGGATGCCTACAGCCTCCTGATGCCGATCACCAAGCACAGCTACAGGGTCCTGGACGTCAACAGGCTCCCCCACGCGGTCAGCGAGGCATGGGAGATATGCCAGATGGGGAGGAAGGGGCCGGTCCACATCGACCTGCCCATCGACCAGATGAACGCCGACATCGACAAGTCCCTCCTCAGCGGGAAGTTCGGCGTCAAGCCGCTGACGGAGGATCTGTCAGGGCTCCACGAGGCCGTACAGTGGATCAGGGAGTCCAAGCGTCCGCTCATACTCGTGGGAGGCGGCGCGATCGACGCGTCCCAGGAGGTCATGGAGCTCGCGAGGATGATGAGGGCCCCCGTGGTCAACACCCTCATGGGCATGGGGATCGTCCCGTCGTCCTACGAGATGAACCTGGGCCCGCTGGGGCTGCACGGAAGGCTCTCCGCGCTGGAGATGTCCACCGAGGCGGACCTGATCATATCCATCGGCAGCAGGTTCTCCGACAGGACCTACAACCCCCACGACCGCATGAAGGACCCGACGGGCAGGGTCATCCACATCGACATAGACGCGACCGAGTTCAGCAAGCACAGGCACAGGTGCGTCAACCTGCAGGCGGATGCGAGGAAGGCGCTCAGGGCGCTGATCTGCGCAATGGGCACATCCCCGATGAGCTGGCCCGATTGGACCGAGCATGCGCTCCAGGTCAAGAGGTCGCATGTCTGCGACGACGACAGATGCTGCACGCCCATCGCGCCCCAGAAGGTCATGCACGAGATCAACAAGCTCATCGACGACGACACCATCATCACCACCGACGTGGGACAGAACCAGATGTGGGCCATGCACTACCTGAACATAGAGCACCCACGCCAGTTCATCACCTCGGGTACGTTCGGCACCATGGGGTTCGGACTCCCGTCCGCACTCGGGGCCAAGGTGGCCATGCCTGACAAGAAGGTCATGACGATCACCGGGGACGGGGGGCTCCAGATGGTCATACAGGAGCTCGCCACATCCGTCGCCGACGACATCCCAGTCACGATCGTCCTGCTCAACAACGGCTGCCTGGGTATGATCAAGCAGATGCAGAAGCACTACTGGAACGGACGCTACTCCGCCATGGAGCTCGGAGACGACCCGGACTTCGTCACCATCGCCAAGGGCTACAGGTGCAACGGCATCCATGTCGAGAAGCCCGAGGAGATCGGCGACGCCCTCAGACAGGCCGTGGAGTCGGATGTCACGACCATCGTCGAGATCATGATTGACCCCGACATGGACATACTGCCCATGCTGCCCATGAACCCCAACATCCCGATCATCAAGGGGGACTGCCACTACTGACCGGGACACGTCCCGGGGCGTTCCCGCCACGCGGATGCAGCTGGCGCGTCCCGGGACGTCATCGACGGCCTGCCGTCGGACGAGGATGCCCTCAGCCTCTGCAGAGGTCTTGCGGTCGACACCCCATACTGACCGCATGCGACCGGACAAGTTTTTCAAATACGCGTGTATACGACCGCCGAAGGCGTGAACATGAAAGGAACGAAAGCACTGGTCACAATGCTCGAAAGGAAGGGCGTCGACACGATGTTCGGATACCCCGGCGGAAGCGTCATCCCCATCTACGACGAGCTCTACGATGCGGACCTGAGGCACATCCTTGTGAGACATGAGCAGTGCGCCGGCCACATGGCCGACGGGTACGCCAGGGCCTCCGGTAAACCAGGCGTGTGCCTGTCCACAAGCGGCCCTGGTGCCACGAACCTCGTCACCGGCGTGGCCACGGCCTTCGCGGACTCCGTCCCGATGATCGCGCTGACCGGCCAGGTCGGTACGGGCTCCCTCGGACTCGGCGCCTTCCAGGAGGTCGACGCGTACAGCGTCCTGATGCCGATCACCAAGCACAACTTCAGGGTCCTCGACGTCAACAGGCTCCCCCACGCCATCAAGGAGGCCTGGGAGATCTGCCAGACCGGACGTCCGGGCCCGGTGCACATCGACCTGCCCGTCGACCAGATGAACGCGGACATCGACGAGTCCTATCTTGACGAGGAATACGGCATCAAACCGGTCGTCGAGGACATGAGCGCCTTCGAGGAGGCCGTCCAGTGGATCAAGGCCGCGCAGCGCCCGGTCATCCTGATCGGAGGCGGGGCGATCGGCGCATGCGAGGAGGTCATGGAGCTCTCCCAGCTGCTGCAGGCCCCCGTGGACACCACGCTCATGAGCCTGGGCATCGTCCCATCCACATATGACCTCTGCATGGGGCCGCTGGGGATGCACGGGAGGATGTCCGCCCTCCACGCCATGAACGAGGCGGACCTGATCATATCCATCGGCAGCAGGTTCTCCGACAGGACGTACAGCCAGAAGAGCCGCATGAAGAGCCCCGAGGGAAGGGTCGTCCACATCGATCTCGATGCCACCGAGTTCAACAAGCACAAACACCCCGCCGCCAACCTCCAGTGCGACTCGAAGAAGGCCGTCCGCATGCTGATCGAGGCCCTGAAACCGTCGTATGTCCCACATCGCGAGTGGGCCGACAGGGCCAGGATGTTCAAATCCCACTGCGCATGCGATCCGGACTTCGGATTCACCCCGATTGTGCCCCAGAAGGTCATGCACGAAATCAACAAGGCCCTCGGGGACGCCACCATCGTCACCACCGACGTGGGACAGAACCAGATGTGGGCGATGCACTACCTGGACATCGAGAAGCCCCGCAGGTTCCTCTCATCCGGAACGTTCGGCACGATGGGATATGGACTGCCGGCGGCGATCGGCGCCAAGGCCGCGAAGCCCGACATGAACGTCATGGCGATCACCGGGGACGGCGGCTTCCAGATGGTCATGCAGGAGATGGCCACATCCCTAGCGGAGGATCTGCCTGTGACGGTCGTCCTCCTGAACAACGGGACGCTGGGCATGGTCAGGCAGTGGCAGAAGCTGTTCTGGAACGAACGCTACTCGGCCACCACGCTGAAGTGCGATCCGGACTTCGTCAAGCTGGCCGAGTCTTTCGGCGCGAAGGGCATCAAGGTCGAGAGGCCCGGCGAGATCGCCGACGCGCTGAAGGAGGCCAAAGACTGCGGAAGGACATGCCTCATCGACATCACGGTCGACCCCGACGAGCACGTGCTCCCCATGATCCCCGCGGATCCGAAGGAGAACATCGTCATGGGACGCTGCGGCTTCAGCGTCTGAGACGAACTGATGCGGGGCACGGCCCCGCACCAAAACCGCTTCCTACGACACCCTTCGCGGTGTCTGGGAACTCCCTGAGAGAACCTTTATTATGGTCCTGCCATCGTGCACGCATGGACCTCGAAAATTCTGTGCTCGAGAAGATAACTCCATCGCCAGAAACGGTCGCGTCCATCAAGGAGCGCGCCGACCGCCTGAAAGGCATCGTGGAGGGATACATCGCAGCCCACGGCATCGAGGTCGAAGCCAGATTCGCCGGGTCGTTCTCCAAGGGCACGTTCCTCTCGAACCCGGACCTTGACCTGTTCCTGATGTTCCCGGACACGGTGTCCGAGCAGGAGATGAGGCTCGTCGGCCTGCAGGCTGGAGAGGACATCCTCCACGGCATCCGCATGTTCTCCGACCACCCCTACACAAGAGGCGTGTTCGAGGGCCTGGACGTCGACATGGTGCCATGCTTCCACATAGACAGCACCGAGCATCTGAAGAGCGCGGTGGACAGGACGCCGTTCCACACGGAGTTCGTCAACTCCCGTCTTGACGACGCGGGAAGGGGGCAGGTCCGCCTGCTCAAGAAGTTCATGAAGGGCATAGGCGCCTACGGCGCGGAGCAGGACTCCCGCGGATTCTCAGGATATCTCTGCGAGCTCCTGGTGATAAGGTTCGGAAGCTTCCGCGGGGTCCTCGAGGCCGCGAGGCATTGGAGGAGCGGGACCACGATCTCCGTGAAGGGCACGGGCCCCGAGATCGAATCCGCACTGGTGGTGTACGACCCCGTGGATCCCAAGAGGAACGTCGCGTCGGCGGTGCATGTGGACACCCTGTCCCTGTTCATCGTCGCGGCATGCGCATATCTCGACGACCCCCGCGAGGAGTTCTTCTTCCCGAGAACCAGGACGCCCATGCAGAACGATGGGCTTCGCAGGCTGACGGACACCCACGGCAGCAGGCTCCTATCGGTGGTCTTCGACAGACCGGATGCGATAGAGGACAACCTGCACTCACAGCTCTGGAAGACCCAGATCGCACTGGCCAGGAAGCTGGACGATTTCGGCTTCGGGGTGCTGAGGGCGACACATGAGATGACCGATGACAGGATGATGGTGGTGTTCGAGCTGGAACGCGACACCCTCCCCCTGACATTCAAGCACCAGGGACCTCCGGTATGGGTGAACTCCACATCGTTCCTGTCCAAATGGAGAGGCGGCCCGTACGGGGACCCTTTCATAGAGGACGGCAGATGGGTCGTCATATCCGAGAGACAGTACACGGATGCGAGGAGCATGGTCGAACGCGAGGCCCCCATGGCAGGGATCGGAAAGGAGCTGGATCTGGGAACCATGGCGGTCATGGATCACGAATCCTCCCTCGCGAACATCGACCCGCTGCTTCTCACCGAGCTGCTGGACCCCAAGATGCCCTGGGAGATCTGAGGCGGGGTCCGCCATACCCAAAAAGCACTTTAACCACCTGGGGATACACATCCCCAGTGGGCCTGTGGGTTAGCTTGGTATACTTGCGGCTTTGGGAGCCGTTGACCCCGGTTCAAATCCGGGCTGGCCCACCATCTTCCGATTCTCTGCCATCCGTTGCCGTGCTCGACGACCCCGCCATGTGATTTTCGGTCATGCTGGCACATGTGGATCCCCAGGGGTTTTCGGCACCTGCACGATGAGTGCCAGATGCGTGACGCACCGGGTTCGCGTTCGGTCAACTCCCCCTGCAACGCTCATAAACGAATCTCCGGAATCGGAATCCCATGGTCGCATCTGAGACGGAGGTTGTGGAGACGATCGGACGTGCGGTCTCCGAGATGGATTCGGTTCTCGGCAGAAGGATCTCGGCGATGGTCATCTCTGGTGCGTCGGCCCCTCCGAGGAGGGGCGTCACGACACAGGAGGGTCCCCAGTTCCTGACCGCCAGGGTGCTGGTCGCCCCGATGGTCCGCACACTGGGGTACACCGAGGTCACGGACATCCGTGACGAACTGGAACACACGCCGGGCCTAGTCATAGCCATCACGGCGGCCAACCACCCTCTCAGGGAGGCGTCGGAGAAGCTCATCGGAGCGATGAGGGCAGAGGGGACGCCGTACGGCATGGCCACCGACGGCATAAGATGGATGATGGCCGCCACGTACAGCAGAAGACCCAAGATCGTCTGCATGACCGACCTGAGACCGTACTATCTCGAAGCCCTCGACAGGAGCAGATTCAGGGTGGCGGTCCCGGAGGACCGCAGGAACCTCAGGTTGTTCTCCAGCGTGTTCTCCAAACAGCGATCCTCACGATCGGCGGCTCTGTCCGCACGGGGGTCCGTCGGGAGAGCCCACCTGGATGTCACCCACCACCGACGAGTACAGCCTGTACCCTCCGGCCAGATGGCTGCAGTCGTACCCGTTCTGCATCAGCATCCTCGCCGCGATGTAGCTGCGCAGGGCGCTGTGGCATATCAGGCAGACATGCCTGTCCCTGGGTATCTCGGACATCCTCTCCCTCATGCAATCCACCGGGATGTTCACGGACCCCTCGATGTGACCGCGGGAGAACTCCTCTGGTGTGCGGACGTCGACGAACACGTTGGACCCGTCGGCCGCCAGTGCGGCCACGTCGTTCCAGAAGAACTGCGAGACCCTTCCGGACACGACGTTGTCTATGACGAATCCGGCCATGTTCACCGGATCCTTGGCGGATGAGTACGGGGGCGCGTATGCCAGGTCGAGCTCCTCCAGGAGCCTGTAGTCCCCGCCGGAGCGTATGACGGTCGCGATGACATCGATCCTCTTGTCCGCACCCTCGTATCCGACGATCTGGGCCCCCAGTATCTTCCCTGTCCCCTTCTCGAACAGCGTCTTCACGGACATGTTCCTGGCCCCCGGGTAGTAGGTGGCGTGGGACGCAGAGTACGTGTAAACCTTGTCGTAGTCGATCCCGGCGGCCTTGGACGTCTTCTCGTTCAGACCGGTGGTGGCGACGGTCATGTCGAAGACCTGTATGACGGATGAGCCTTGGGACCCCTTGTACTCGCTCGGGATGCCGCATATGTTGTCCGCGGCTATGCGCCCCTGTCTGTTGGCGGGCCCCGCCAGAGATATGACCGCATCCGTTCCCGATACGAACTCCCTGACCTGCACCGCATCTCCCACCGCGTAGATGCACGGGTCGGATGTGCGCATGTGCGTGTCGGTGATGATGGCGCCCTTGATCCCCGTCTCGAGACCGGCATCCGACGCGAGATGTGCCTCCGGGACCACACCCAGGGCGACAACCGCCATGTCGGTCTCGATAGCCCGTCCGCTCCGGAGGTTGACCTTCAGGCGTGTTCCCGTCTCGAACCCCGTAACCGCCTCCGACAGGAGGAGCTCTATCCCGTTGCTCCTGAGGCAGTGGTGGACATCCGCCGCCATGTCCCTGTCGAGCGGGGGCAGCACGTGGTCCGGACGCTGGACCAGCGTCACCCTCACACCCATGCGGGCGAGGTTCTCGGCCACCTCCAGCCCGATGTATCCACCTCCTGCCACGACGGCATTCTCCGGCCTGTTGCCCGTCACGAAATCACGCATGGCGAGAGCATCCTCGACGGTGCGCATGGTCATGACCCGCGGATCCCCTGTCCCCGGCATCTCCGGCATCAGGGGCTTGGCGCCAGGCGACAGTATGAGCACATCGTAGCCCTCGTCGTACTCGGAGCCGTCATCCAGCCTCCTGACCCTCACCGTCTTGGCATCCCTGTCGATGGAGACCGCCTCGTTCCTGACCCTGACGTCCACGTCGAAGCGGTTCCTGAAGGAGTCCGGCGTCTGGAGCGTCAGCTTCCCCCTGTCGCTGATGACGCCTCCCACATAGTACGGGAGTCCGCAGTTCGCATAGGACACGAACCCTGTGCGCTCCAGCACAACTATCTCCGCATTCTCGTCGAGCCTTCTGAGCCTGGCGGCCGCGGAAGCGCCGCCGGCAACACCACCGATGATCAGGACCTTCATGTGAATCGGGGATGAATCGTCGGGAGAATATATTAACGCTGTGAATTGTCGGTGGCCGACCACAGTCTGGCACATCTGACGGCATGGTCCCACCCGTCCGTGTGCCTGCGCCTCTCGGCCTCATCCATTGACGGCACGAACCTCCTGTCGAGAGCCCAGTTGTCGGCGAGGTCGTCCTCGCCGGACCAGAATCCGACTGTGAGCCCGGCCATGTAGGCCGCACCCAGAGCCGTGGACTCGATGCATCTGGGCCTCTCCACCTCCATGCCGGTGATGTCGGCGAGGAACTGGCAGAGGAAGTTGTTGGCGCTCGCCCCTCCGTCCACCCTGACGGAATGCATGGCGGTCCCGGAGTCCGCCTCCATGGCGCGGATGACGTCGTTAGCCTGGAAGGCGATGGACTCGAGCGCCGCGCGGGCGATGTGGCATCTGTTGGTGCCCCTCGTCAGTCCCATGATTATCCCCCTCGCGTTCTGATCCCAGTGCGGCGCTCCGAGTCCGACGAACGCGGGGACCACATAGCATCCGCATGTGTCCTCCACACGCTCGGCCATCCTCTCGGTCTCGGCGGATTCCTCCACGATCTGGAGCTCGTCCCTCAGCCATTGGACCGCAGCGCCGGCGATGTATATCGACCCCTCCAGGGCGTATTCCGCACCGCCGCCCACATCCCAGGCCACTGTGGTCAGGAGACCGCTGGTGGTGATCTTCGGATCCGTGCCTATGTTCATGAGCAAGAATCCGCCGGTGCCGAACGTGATCTTCACATCCCCTCTGTCGAAGCAGGTCTGGCCGAACAGGGCGGCCTGCTGGTCCCCCATCGCTGAGGCTATCGGGATCTCCGCGCCGATTGCCTCGATGACCGTCGTGCCGAACAGATGTCCTGGAGGGAACGCCTCCGGCAGCATGCGTTCGGGGACGCCCAGGATGTCCAGGAGCTCACTGTCCCATCCGAGGTCTGTTATGTTGAACATCATCGTGCGGGACGCGTTGGAGTAGTCCGTGGCATGGGCCGTCCCGCCCGTCAGGTTCCATATGAGCCACGACTCGACGGTGCCGAACAGGACGCGTCCTGCCTCGGCACCCTCTCTGGCCCCTGGGATGCTGTCGAGTATCCAGCGCAGCTTGGTCCCTGAGAAGTACGCGTCTATCTGCAGCCCCGTCTTGGAGAGGACCGTTCCGCCGAGTCCGCGGTCGCGGAGCTCCTGGCAGAACTCATGGGTCCTGCGGTCCTGCCACACGATGGCGTTGCACAGCGGCCTGCCTGTGACCGAATCCCACACGACAGTGGTCTCCCTCTGGTTCGTGATCCCCATGGCCATGCATTCGGAGGGGTCGACCCCCGGCCTCGACAGGCAGTCGCGGATGGTCTCCCTGCAGAGCTGCCATATCTCGTCTGCATCGTGCTCCACCATGCCCGGACCCGGATAGATCTGCCTGAGGTCCCTCTGGGAGACGGCGAGTACCTCCCCGCCGTGACCGAACAGCATGCAGCGGACGCTGGTGGTCCCCGCGTCGACGGCCATAACGTACCTTGGCATGTGATCAACCGCGGTAGATGTCGTCCAGGGTCAGCAGGATGACGTTGGGGTCGTCCTTGGCGCGGGCGGTGAGTTCCGCATCGAATCCGGCTCCCGAGAACATTGTGAACATCTTGTTGGAGCCCTCGACCTTCTTGGACCTCTCCCTGAGCTCGTCCAGGTCCGCGACCGAGAACGGCTTCCCGTGGAGCCTGCATCTGGCCGCCATGATCCGCCTCACGTCGTTCATGTTCACCGCGGCGACGAAATCGATCACCGTGTCGCTGGTGTCGTCCTTCCTGCGCAGCTTCCCCATGAAGGAGTAGTCGTAGACGCGGGTGACGTAGTCCATGCAGACGGACTTGAAGCTGCGCTCCATGTAAGCGTCGATGTCATCCCTGGCCATCTCGAAGGCCTCCTGCGGGGACTCGAACTCCACATGGTGCGTGTACCTGTAGACGACCTCGTAGAAGAAGCGGATGATGTTGCTGCTGATGGAGTACACCGCCCTGCGGGATGTCCCGGAGGAGACCTCCTTCTGGACCAGCCCCTTGTGTACCATGTCGTCGACCATCTTCTGGCAGTAGGACGTGCTCACGTCGGCCTTCGCGGCCATGTCCTTCACGTTCTGTGCACCGGCGGCCATCGCTGAGAGCACCTTCGTGCACGCGCTGCTGACATCCGTCTCCGAGGCCACCAGACCCTCGGCCTCCAGGGAGAACACGGACATGTGGTCGAAGAACTGGTCGCGTATGATGTCCATGGGCTTCCCGACGAACAGCTTCTGGTACGCCGGGGTCCCACCGACGATCGCATACGCCATGAGATGCTCCAGCGGCGTGTAGTCCGGATGGAATCCCTTACAGTCCAGATACGTCATGGGCTTCAGATCCAGAGTGTAGTAGAACCTGCCGAAGATCGAGCTGTCGTTGTCGCACACTATCAGCATCATCTTCGTGCCCGGGAGCTCGCGGTTCATGAAAGAGCGCAGGTACGAGTTGAACTCCGAGAAGTTCTCGACGAGGTCGGAGTAACGGTCGATGATGACCACGACCCTCTTCCTGCCGCACAGCTTCTTCACTGTCGGGAACAGATCCAGGATGTCATCGAAGCGTATCTCCTTGCCCGCGAACCTGGACAGGCTGCGGCAGATCTCGTCGATGTTGTCGGACTTCAGGCCCGGCACGCCCGTCAGATAGATGTAGGGCTTGTCCTCGCAGAAGCTACGCAGTATGGCGGTCTTCCCCAGATGGCGACGGCCGCAGACCGCGCATGCAACAGGCACCTTCTCGTACACACCCTCTAAATAACTAAGCTCCTCAGAGCGACCGACGCATCCACCCATGTTGGTGCGGATGCATATATTATCTTATAAAGCGTCCCATAGACCCATCGGAAACACGGAAACATGTGGACCTCCGAGGTTCCGCTGGCTTCGGTGATTTATAAATAATCTGTAATTGATTAACATCCGTTAATACAATTCTTCGAATTTCGAAGGAGACACTACGATTTGAACACTATATTTCGTAGATGTCTGAATGATACTTTGATTTGGTTTTAAATATGGCCAAACTCAGGCACATGTCGGTAAGGCTCATGAACGATATACTCTTCATGATGGCGGTACCGTTCATCGCGGCACTGATCCTACTGGTCGTGAAAAACGACAAGGCCAGGGGATACATCGCCGAGATCGCGGCGGCAATCATCATCCTGTCATCGATCTGGGTGGCGTACAGCTACCTGGGTGAGCCCCAGACGTTCGAGTTCCATAGCGAGATCATCGACATGCTGATGTTCATCGCCGAGGTGATCCTCGGGCTGGTGATCATCTATCTGGGAGTTAAACACAAGAAATACGCTGCATCCGTCCTCGGGCTGGTGCAACTCTGCATGTCCCTGTACTTCGAATTCGCCCTCAAGGAGGGCATCGAGGTCGAGAGGTCGCTCTACATCGACGACCTCTCCATCATAATGGTGCTTATCATAGGAATCATCGGAAGCCTGATCTGCGTCTATGCGGTCGGATACATGAGGGATTTCCAGCAGCACCACAGCGAGGAGAAGGACAGGAGGCGCTGGTTCTTCTTCCTCCTGTTCACGTTCCTGAGCGCGATGTACGGCATCGTGCTATCCGACAACATGGTGTGGATGTTCTTCTTCTGGGAGATAACCACACTCTGCTCGTTCGCACTCATCGGCTTCACGAAGACGGAGGAGGCCGTGAACAACTCGTTCAGGCAGTTGATCCTGAACCTCATCGGAGGCATAGCGTTCCTGGCGGCCAACATGCTGCTGGCGTACCAGTACGGGAGCCTCAGCCTCGAATGGCTGCTGGCCCAGGACTCCGGGGCCCAGTGGATCCTCGTCGCGGTCATGCTCCTGTGCCTCGCGGGAATCGTGAAGTCGGCCCAGATGCCGTTCCACACATGGCTGCTCGGTGCGATGGTCGCCCCGACTCCGACATCCGCGCTGCTGCACTCGTCCACCATGGTCAAGGCAGGAGTGTTCATGGTCCTGAAGCTCTCGCCGCTTCTATACGGCAATGTCGGAGGCTACATGGTCATGACCGTCGGCGGTCTGACGTTCCTGCTGGCATCCATGGCCGCGATCTCCCAGTCCAACGCCAAGAGAGTGCTGGCCTACTCCACCATCGCAAACCTCGGTCTCATCGTCGCCTGCGCCGGCGTAGGCACCCCGGAGGCCGTGTGGGCCGGAATCATGCTGATGATCTTCCACGCTGTGACGAAGTCCATGATGTTCCTCTGTGTCGGAACGGCGGAGCATCATATCGGCAGCAGGGACATCGAAGACATGGACGGCCTGTTCGTCAGGATGCCCAAGCTCACCCTGATCATGATGATCGGCATCGCGGGCATGTTCCTCGCCCCGTTCGGAATGCTCATCTCCAAGTGGGCGGCCCTCACATCATTCGTCGACAGCGAGTACATCGTCGTGATCGCCTGCATCGTGTTCGGTTCCGCGGTCACATCGTTCTACTGGACCAAGTGGCTCGGCAAGCTCGCATGCACCGCATCAAAGGCGGAGAGCTGCGAGGACACCGTCCACAAGCAGGAGTGGTTCGTGCTGGGATGCTTAGCCGTCCTCACCATCGCCACCTGCATACTCTACCCTGTGGTCTCGTCCGAGACCATCGTGCCCTGGCTCGAGGGCGTGTTCCACACGTCCGGGGAGAGCCTCGTGCCGCTGCTGGAGGCCAACAACATGTACATCGTCATACTGATGGTGATCGTCCTGATCCTCCTGCCGCTGCCGTTCTTCGGCAGGACCAAGAAGAAGGTCGTGCCCAACTACATGGCCGGTGTGGGCATCGACGACGGGTCCTACGTGGGGTCCATGGGTGCCACCGTGGACGTGTCCCTCAGGAACTGGTACATGAACTCCTGGTTCGGCGAGGACCGCATAAGGAAGGTCGGGGAGGCGGTGACGGCCATCGTCATAGTCGTCCTCCTCGTCATCGCGATCGCGGGGGTGGAACTGTGACCGACTGGATATGGGCACTGTCTGCGGTGCTGTTCGTGATCGTCGGACCGGTGATCGGCCTGCTTCTCGCAGGAATCGACAGGAAGATCTCCGCGAGGATGCAGAACCGTGTCGGACCTCCGATCAGACAGCCGCTGTACGATGTGAAGAAGTTCCTCGCCAAGGAGCAGGTCACGCCCAACAAGGTGCAGGACTTCTACGTCATGTGCTTCCTGCTCTTCACCATCATCACCGGAGCCATGTTCTTCGGTGGAATGGACCTGCTGCTGGTGATCTTCACCCTCACGCTCTCCGAGACGTTCCTTGTCCTGGCTGCGTACTCGTCCGGATCGGTATACTCGCAGATAGGTGCGCAGAGGGAGCTGTACGTCGCGATGGCCTACGAGCCGATCATCCTGCTCATGGCCATCTGCTACTACCTGGAGTACGGGAGCTTCGCCGTCTCCGACATCGTCGGAAGCGGCGAGATGGCGTTCATCCCGCTGATCGGCGTGTTCATCGCGTTCCTGTTCGGATTGACCATGAAGCTCAGGAAGTCCCCGTTCGACCTCAGCCTGTCCCATCATGCCCACCAGGACATCGTGAGGGGTATGGCCACGGAATTCTCCGGAAGGACCTACGCGTCCCTGGAGATCGCCCACTGGTACGAGTCGGTCATGCTCCTGGGCATGATGGTGCTGTTCTTCCTGAACGGCAGCTGGACCGGAGCGGTCCTCGGAGTAGTGATAGCCGTACTCGCCTGGATCCTGGAGATCTGGATCGACAACGGCTTCGCCAGGATGAAGTGGCAGACCGCGCTGAAGAGCGGATGGATCGTCGGACTCATACTGGGGGTCGGCAACGTTGCCGTGCTCCTGCTGATCTGAGATGATGTGAATGTCTGGAACAACGAAATCACCATGGCTGATGCACTATGACGCCTCGAGCTGCAACGGATGCGACATCGAGGTGCTGGCCTGCCTCACCCCCGTCTACGACGTGGAGAGGTTCGGCATAATCAACACGGGCGACCCGAAGCAAGCCGACATATTCCTGGTCACGGGCGCCGTGAACGACCAGAACAAGGAGGTCGTCAAACAGCTGTACGACCAGATGCCCGAGCCCAAGGTCGTCGTGGCGGTCGGGATCTGCGCCTGCTCGGGCGGGATCTTCAAGGACTGCTACAACATCCTCGGAGGGGTCGACAAGGTCATCCCTGTCGACGTGTACGTCCCCGGATGCGCCGCCAGGCCGGAAGCCATCATCGACGGCGTCGTCAAGGGACTGGACGTCCTCGAGCAGAAACGCCTTAAGCTCCAGCAGGAGAAGGAGGGGAGCAAATGACCGAGGAGCACACACAGACCTTCGAGACCGCGGCACCGGGCGACATCCCGGCCCTCGCGGAGAGCCTGAAGGCAGAGGGATACAGGATGGTCCAGATCTGCGGGGTTACCAAACAGGGCTGCACCGAGGTGATCTACACCTTCGACAAGGACTTCGATGTGAGGAACTTCAAGGTCGACATCCCGTTCGGGACGCAGGTGAAGAGCATCACACCGTGGTACTGGGCGGCGTTCGTCTACGAGAACGAGGTCCACGACCTCTTCGACGTGGAGTTCACCGACAGCAAGCTGGACTACAAGGGCAACTTCTTCCGCATGAGCCAGAAGACCCCGTGGAAGGGCAAGGAAGCAGAAGAGACGAAGGAGGGAGCCTGATGGGAAAGAGGACCATAGTTCCCTTCGGACCGCAGCATCCGGCACTCCCCGAGCCGGTCCATCTGGACCTTGAGCTCGAGGACGAGGCCGTGGTACGCGCGATACCGTCCATCGGATACGTCCACCGCGGACTGGAGAAGCTTGCCGAGAAGAAGGACTACAACGAGATGATCTACGTCATGGAGAGGGTCTGCGGAATCTGCAGCTTCGGCCACGGCTGGGGATACGCCGGCGCGGTCGAGGGTCTGATGGGCATACAGATCCCGGACAGGGCCGAATGCCTCAGGATCATGTTCCATGAGCTGTCCAGGGTGCACAGCCATCTGCTGTGGCTCGGACTGCTGGCCGACGGACTCGGATTCGACAGCCTGTTCATGCACTGCTGGAGGATCAGGGAGAAGGTCCTGGACGTGTTCGAGGCCATCACGGGTGGGAGGGTCATCCTCTCGTTCTGCAAGGTCGGCGGCGTGAGGAAGGACCTCACCCCCGAGATGCTGAAGCTCGTGAAGGACACCTGCGACTACGTGGAGGATGAGATGAGGAAGACCGCGCTGGTCTTCATGAAGGATTCCTCCGTCAGGAACAGGCTCTGCGGAACGGGCGTCCTGACCAAGGAGGATGTGATCGACCTGTGCGCGGTCGGACCGGTCGCCAGGGGCTCGGGCGTCAACAACGATGTGAGGACGATCAACCCGATGTACAAGAGCCTGGGATTCGAACCCATCCTGTACGACGAGGGCGACTGCTGGTCCAGGTGCATGGTCAGGGTCGATGAGATCATGCAGTCCCTGAACATCATCCGCAACGCCATCGCCAACCTCCCGGAGGGGGATGTGTCCGTCCCTGTCAAGGGCAACCCACCCGTCGGGGACTTCATGTTCCGCGTGGAACAGCCACGCGGCGAGGCGTACTACTACGTTCAGGGCAACGGCACCAAGAACCTGAGCCGTGCGAGGGTGAGGACGCCCACGAACATCAACATCCCCGCCATGACCAGGATGCTCCAGGGATGCAACCTCCAGGACGTGTCCATGCTCGTGATCACCATAGATCCCTGCATCAGCTGCACGGAGCGCTGATACCATGGCGATAATGAAGTTCGGAGGAAGGCTGCTGCACAACCTGTTCTCCAAACCGGCGACGAAGATGTACCCCGTGGTCCCCAGGGAGTATCCCGAGAGGAGCCGCGGTCACATCGAGTTCGACCCGTCGAACTGCATAACCTGCAACATCTGCGGGAAGAAGTGCCCGACGGATGCGATCAAGGTGGACAAGGCCGCCAGGACCCTGACCATAGACAGGATGCTGTGCATCCAGTGCGGATACTGCGCGGAATCCTGTCCGAAGAAGTGCCTCACCATCGTTCCGGGCTACACCGAGCCAGGAGCAGAGAAGGTCACGGACGTCATCCAGATTCCTGAGAAGCCCAAGGAAGAGACCCAGTGATCAAACAGGGGGTCCGCAAGGACCTCCTTTCCATATTCTATTGTCTGCGATTCAGATTCTGAACCCGTCTATGGTTTGATCCCTCATTTATGATGAAACAGGTCTATCTTAGCATAGGTGTATTTTGATTCACACATATCACTAAAATAGGTGTTGTCATTAAACAATTCAATACACAGGAACTCGTGGCAAAGGATTACGAACTTCTGTTCTGCAGATTCCATGTGAAGGAGACGGACAACCCAGGAAGTAGATTTTCTCCTAGTAAAGAACGGCATGGTCCTGCCCATAGAGGTCAAATCGGGGGCAGACTCTACAAGTCACATATCCTTGGACAGGTTCCTCATCAAATTCAAAGATGTTGCCGATAGGGCATATGTCGTTCACACCAAGGACCTCAGAATCGATGAGAACATCACATATCTGCCAGTATACATCACCATGCTGCCATAATAATTAGGCACTCCTAAAATATAAATAGTTATTTTAGGTTCTCCTAAATAATGTCCAACATAGCAGTTGTATATTGGAGCGACACAGGGAACACAGAGGCGATGGCCAACTACGTCGCCGAAGGAATCAGAGCCGCCGGAGGGAACGCAGATGTCATCACCGCAGACAGCTTCGGACCCGACAAGGTGTCGCAGTATGATGCCATCGCCTTCGGATGTCCGGCGATGGGGGATGAGATCCTCGAGGAGGACATCTTCGAGCCCATGTTCTCGGCTGTGGAGGGTTCCCTGTCCGGGAAGAGGGTCGGGATCTTCGGATCCTACGACTGGGGCGACGGACAGTGGATGAGGGACTGGGCAGACAGGTGCAGAGCCGCTGGCGCAGAACTCGCCAACGACGGGGTCATCGCGAACCTGACACCCAACGATGCCGAGGCCGAGGACTGCAGGAACCTCGGCAGACTCATGTGCTCCTGAGATTCCGAACATCACATCAAACGACGGTCCGGCACCCTCCTGCCGAACCCGACTTCCCATTCATCACATCATTTCATTCAACAACTAAATTTTAGGATGGCCTAAAATATAAATATTATTTAGGCATTCCTAAATAATGATGTCAGCAAACACGGATGCACACGATGCAGGGAAGGAGGTCCGCATACTCCTGGATGACATGACCGCTGTCGCGGTCATAGCCGATCTGTCCCCTGCCGATTGTGTCAATCCCGGAACGGGGGTTGCATCATGAGACTGGACATCCGCCAACTGGCGAGAAAGAAGGGATTGCTGAACGAATTCGACATCCAGATGGATGCCACGAGCGAGGAGATCGAGGAGGTGGACATAAGGGAACTCTGACACAGACATGCCGATACTCACATCACTCGCACCCGGCCGGAATCATTGCCGTAACCGTAGTATCACTCGGCCGGGTGCAACTCCGCATCCCGCGGGATCAGCGGTAATAGAGTTCCGGACGCCTTTTGTCCAGGAAGTACACATCCCTCATCGACTCGTACCCCTCCGCCCTTATGCGTTCGAGCGGCTCAGGGTCCAGGTCGACGGTGACCATGCATTCTCCGGAGAAATCCTCGGCCATCTTCCTGCCACGGACATCATACACCGCCACGCCTCCGCCGAACGTCACGCCCCTGCCGTTGTCACCGATCTGGTTGCACACGGCCGCGTAGACCGTGTTGTCATATGCCCTTGCCGGGATCACCCTGTCCCATGCGGAGCGCCTGCGATCCCCTCCGAGACCGGATGCGGACGGCATGAGGATTATGTCAGCGCCCTGCAGAGCGTATGTCCCGGATATCTCCGGGAAATGGATCTCCCAGCAGACCTGCAGGCCGATGACCGCCCTCGACGTATGGATCGTGCGCAGAGAATCCCCTGGAATCATCGCCGGCGCCTCGCGCTCCCCGAGATGGGTCTTGTGGTAGGTCCCGAGAAGCCTCCCGCCCTCGACCACGGACTGGGCTATGTGAGGGCCATCATCCACATATCCGAAGCATATGCACATCCCCGTCTCGGCAGAAACGTCGATGATGCGTCCGACCTCAGGGCCGTCCACAGGCGTGACCAGCCCTGCGCTGTCCGGCATGGAGTATCCCGGGATGCATAGCTCGGGGAAGCAGACGATGTCGGCACCCGCATCGGAAGCCGCCTCGCAGAAAGAGAGCATCCTCGACAGGTTCCCCTCGATGTCGCCTGTGACGGAGTTCATCGACACCATCGACAGCCTGACCTCGTCCATCATATCGCCTTTATGTCCCTGGCAGGTACGCCAGCATAGGTCTCCCCGGCTGGGACGTCCTTCGTGACCACCGCGCCCGCGCCTATGATGGCTCCCTCCCCGATGGTGACCCCTGGGAGGATCAACGCCCCGGCACCTATCCAGACGTCGTCGCCTATGGTTATCTTCTCCGCACGGGTGGCGATGGCTCTCCTCAGCTCAGGTGCGAAGCCGTGTCCCGGGGTCGCGATGCAGACCTTGGGGGCGATAAGGACGTAGTCGCCGATCTCCACCTCGGCGCTGTCCAGGATGACGCAGTCGAAGTTGATGTGGACGTGCCTGCCGAGACTGATGTTGGTCCCTATGTCGCACCAGAATGTCGGATTGATCACCGTGTCCGAGTCCAGCTCCTGACCGAAGAGCTCCTCGAGTATGGCCTTGCGCTCACTCCATGGCGTGCAAGGGACGTTGAACCTCTCGCATAGGCCATGGGCCCTCTCCATTGCCTCGATGAACTCTCCGATGTCCTCATCTGTCTCGCTGGTCATGACCCCGCGGCGGGCACGTTCAAGGAAATCCATGTTTGGAAATGACGAATATAATAAAAAGAAGGGCCCATCCGCGAGGGATGGGTAAAATGGGTCCTTTGACCCGTTTGGACAGGATCACTCCTCGCCCTGCTCGATCCTTCTCTTGACGGCCTCGAGCTCCTCGTCCTCCTCGGGCTTCTGGGCCTTGAAGACGATGCCGACGATGACCAGGAGAAGGATGATGCATCCTCCTGCGAGGAACGAGAAGTCGACACTGTTGCTGAACGAGGACATGATCTGGGGCGCATACATCATGTATTCGGGGTTGGCGAGCACCTCAAGCACACCGGTGTCATGGGGTATGAGGTTGAAGATCCCCTCGGGCAGCGAGCTCTGGAGCTCCCCTGTGAGACGCCCGTTGATGATCATGGTGAAGATGGCGGTACCCATGGTCGTTCCGATTGACCTGATCAGATTGACGGAGGATGTGGTCATTCCCATCTCGGTGGGCTTGGAGCTGTTCTGGACAGCGGACATGACGACGGACATCATGCATCCGAGACCGAGACCGAGGACGAACGTACCGATGAGGTACCTGGACATATAGAGATCCTGCAGGTATGCGGAGTCGCTTCCCATCTGCACGATCATCTCGGGAGTGACCGACATGCCAGACAGGTAGTAGAGTCCCAGGAAACAGAGGATGGGTCCCACGATGAGCCAGACCTTGTATCCGGTCCTGTTGACCAGGGCACCCGAGGACAGGGATGTGATCATCATTCCCGCGACCATCGCGAGAGACCATATGCCCGCCTGGAGGGTCGTGAGTCCGAAGATGCCGACGGCCAGCATGTTGGTGAACATCATGGCCCCGATCATTCCGATTCCGAAGATAGCCATGAAGATGGCTGCCATTATGACGGTCTTGTTGTGTATCAGATGGGGCGCGAGGATGGGATCGATGGCCTTCCTCTCGATTGCCACGAACAGGACGATGAGGACGATGGCCGCGATGATCATGGCGATAGTCTCGATGCTGGCCCATCCGAACTCCGTGCCTCCGAACTCGAAGAGCAGGATGACGTCCAGGAGCAGGAGGGTCAGGACTGCGATACCCTTGTAATCGATGTGCTTCTCCTCGTCGTTGACGGGGGTCGGGAACTTCCTGATGGTGAGAATGAGCGCGATGAGCGCCAGAGGGATGTTGATGTAGAAGCACCAGTGCCAGCTGATGGCTCCCTCGATGTATCCTCCGAGAAGGGGTCCGATTCCGCTTCCCACTCCGAAGATGGCTCCCAGGATTCCCTGCATCCTGGCCCTCTCGCGGGGAGCGTACAGGTCGGCGACGGCGGCGGTCGCGACCGGGATCAGGATACCTCCGCCGATACCCTGGACTGCACGGGCGACGATGAACATGCCCATGGATGTGGACAGTCCGGCGATGACGGAACCGACGGCGAAGAGGCCGAGACCGATGAGGAAGAGGGGCTTCCTCCCGTAGATGTCGGAGAGCTTTCCCGCGATGGGGATCATGATGGTCTCGCACAGCAGGTATGCGGTGACCATCCAAGAGTATAGGCTGAGGCCTCCGAGGTCCTCCGCCAGTCTTGTTCCGATGGTGCCCACGATGGTTCCGTCGAAGCATGCACCGAGCATGGCGACGCAGAGACCGATCATGATGGTGGTGCGCACCTTCGGATCGATGTTCTTGTATGTGATTTGTTCAGCTGCTATGGGAACCCCTCCCAGGATTCTTGACAGAAATACCCTTGAGCAAGATGTTGTATAAGTACCTTGTGAATTGGCGATTCAACAAAGATATGGATTCGGTTGGAGGATTTGCGCCACCTTTCCTCTTTGTGTTTATATATAATCTATAAAAAATTCCATGGTTCGGACGTTTTACGACCAACTTTGAATAGTTGAGAAATCAACTAATATCATCATCGCTTGGACAGCTCGTCGAGGATCTCGTCCACACGGCGGTTGAGCTTCCTCATTATGCTGTCTAGGGCGTTGCGCTCCTCGTCCGTCAGGACCGTGAACAGATCGCGGTCTATGAGCTCGAACATCATCTGGCTCATGGCCTGGATGTCCCTGCCGGAATCCGTGAGGTGGAGGCTGTGCGCCTTTCCGGAGCCGTCGTTGCTGACGAGCCCCATGTCGATCAGTTCGTGGACCATGTTGGAGATGTAGGACTTGTCGAACATGACCTCGTCGTTCAGCTCCTTCTGGGATATCCCCTCCCTCTGGCCTATGCGGTGTATGAGGAGGAGATGGGGCGGCTTGAGGCGGGTGTCCTTGAGGTACCTCTCAACGTACCCCTTGACGCATGTGTTCATCTTCTTGGGGAACGTCATGACAAGATCGATCCCGCCCTTGTCGCCAGCCATCGGGTCATCCTCATATGGTGTATATTCCGAAGTACGAGAGCAGTCCTGAAACTAGGATCAAGGTCATGAACACCGGGCACACGACCATGATCAGCAGATTGTAGACCGGTTTCAATCTGAATCTACCTGATTCCTCTATCTCATCGACCACGAACTTCGTCTTGACAACGTATCCTACGATTATACACGTTATTATTGCCGCGATCGGCATCAGCACGGAGTTGGTTATGAAGTCGAAGAACTCCAGGAATCTCATTCCGAGCAGGGTCACTCCGCTGAGAGGACCGAAACTGAGGCATGACAGTATCCCCAGGCAGAGGATCATGAGAAGACACACGACGCATGCGGTCGAACGCCGCCAATGCCACCTGTCCTTGAAGATCGACACGGCGGTCTCCGCCAGGGATATGGATGAGGTCCATGCGGCGAACATCGCGAGGAGGAAGAACACCGCACCTATCACGTGACCGGCGGGCATGGATTCGAACACCAGGGGCATGGTCTCGAACATGAGTCCGAATCCGCTGGAGAGCCCGGGGCCGATGAACACGACGACCGCGGGCACAATCATGAGTCCGGACAGGAAGGCCACGCATGTATCCATCAGACAGATGGTGTAGGCGGACTTCTCGATGTCCACGTTCTTCCTCATGTAGGATCCGTATGTGATCATTATACCCATGGCGAGGGACAGGGAGTAGAACAGCTGGCCCATCGCACCGAGGACGGTCTTCATTGAGAAGTCGCCGAAGTCCGGGACGAGGTAGTACTTCAGACCTTCCGCGATACCGTCGACGGTCAGCATGTAGACGCATATCCCCACAAGAAGGACGAGAAGTGCTGGAAGGAGGATCTTGCTCATCCTCTCGACACCTTTCTGCACACCGAACGCGACGACGGCCACCGTCAGGACGGCGTAGATGACGAACCAGATGACCGGACTGTCGAACACCCCCGGAAGGGCTACGGATGTGAAGTCGCCGAAGAACGTACCGTTGGCCAGTTCCGAACCCATCCCGGACATGTACTCGACGAAGTACTTGGTGACCCATCCGCCTATGACGCAGTAGTACGGGACGATGATCAGCGGTATTATGGCGATGATCCACCCGATGACCTTGTACCTCTCCCCCAGATCCAGGAAGGCGTCGATGCAGGATTTTCCGGTGCGCCTGCCGATGGCGATCTCAGTGATCATCAGGGCGACGCCGAACGTTATCACCAATACGAGGTACGTGACAAGGAATGCCCCGCCCCCGTACTGCTCAGCGAGATATGGGAAGCGCCACAGGTTCCCGAGACCCACCGCCGAACCGGCGGCAGCCAGGATGAAACCCAGCCTTCCCGAGAAGCTGCCGCGCGATGCAGCATGCTCCATGCCCTTGGCCAGAGTATCTGATTATATATTGGTTGGGTAGCCCGGCCGGCACATCAGATTGTGTACACGCCGAGCCCGCCCAGGATTCCCACGACTAGGATCACCGCCAGGATCACAGGACAGATGTACTTCACCATGATCGAGTAGAAGCTCTTGATCCTGAACTCGCACCCGGATGATTCCACCTCGTCGATGACATATCTGGTCTTGACCACATAGCCTATCAGCACGCATGTGACGAGGGCCACTATCGGCATCATGACGGAGTTGGTTATGAAGTCGAAGAACTCCAGGAACGACATGCCGAAGAACGACACCATCTCCAGAGGCCCGAATCCCAGACATGACAGGAGCCCGAGGACTATGATGCCGAGGGCCACGATCAGGCATGCGCGGATACGGGTCATCTTCCAATGGTCCCTGAGGACCGACACGACCGCCTCCATCAGCGCCACGGATGATGTCAGGGCGGCGAACATCGCGAGGAGGAAGAACGCTATCCCGACGATCTCCCCTCCGGGCATGGTGTTGAACACCTCGGGCATCGTCGTGAAGAGGAGGCCGAACCCGCTGCTCATCTCGGTGCTGCTGGAGAACAGGACGAAGGCCGGGACGATCATCAGCCCGGACAGGAATGCCACGCAAGTGTCCGTGAGGGCGACGGTGTATGCGGACTTCTCGATGTTGTCCTGCTTGCGCATGTATGAGCCGTAGGCGATCGTGATGCCCATGGCTATGGAGAGCGAGTAGAACAGCTGGCTCGCCGCGCCCGCGACCGTCGAGAAGGACAGCTGGTCGAAATCCGGGACCAGGTAGTACTTCAGGCCCTCGGATATGCCGTCGATGGTCATCATATACACGCAGATGGCGATGAGCAGGATGAACAGGGCCGGCATGAGGACCTTGCTCATCCTCTCTATCCCCTTCTCTACACCGAACACGACAACGATGATCGTCAGGAACGCGTAGATGAGGAACCATGGCAGGGGGTTGTCGAAGACCCCTCCTATGTCCATCGAGATGAAGCTGTCGAAGAAACCGGAACCCGCCAGGTCCGAACCCGCACCGACCGCGTAGTCGGCGAAGTACTTGGTGACCCATCCGCCTATAACGCAGTAGTATGGAACGATGATCATCGGCACCAGCATGGCCACCCATCCTATGATGGGGTACTTGTCACACAGGTCCATCAGGGCATCGAAACTGGACTTGCCCGTGCGCCTACCTATGGCGAGCTCCGTGATGAGCATGACCACGCCGAAGGTGACCACCAGGATCAGATACACAAGCAGGAAGATCCCGCCCCCGTATTGTTCAGCGAGATATGGGAAACGCCACAGGTTCCCGAGACCGACGGCAGCGCCGGCGGTGGCCAGGAGGAATCCCAGCTTTCCCGAGAAACCGCCGCGCTTTTCGACAGTCTCCATGACGGGTGCGACGAGTCCTTGGATATATGCAATTTGGGGTCGTGAACGCTTCCGACATTCGTCTACTCACACCCGTGTTTACTAAACAAGGTATAAATCGGATGGTAGAGTACGCGCCCATATAGGTGAAAACCATGCAGCTTTACCATGATAAAGATGCGGACCTGAAGGTCCTCGACGGAAAGAAAGTCGCCGTCCTGGGATATGGATCCCAGGGAAGGGCTCAGGCCCTGTGCTTCCACGACTCCGGCATCGACGTTACCATCGGAGCCAGGAAGGACGGAAACTCCTGGAACAAGGCAAAAGAGGACGGACTGAAGGTCGCCGAGTTCGCCGACGCCGTCAAGGACGCCGATGTCGTCCTCATGCTTCTGCCCGACGAGATCCAGCCCGACATCTACAAGCAGTACGTCGAGCCCAACCTCAAGAAGGGTGCCGCCCTCGAGTTCGCCCATGGATTCGCCATCACCTACAAGCTGATCCAGCCTCCCGCGGACGTCGACGTCATCATGATGGCCCCCAAGGCCCCCGGAGACATGGAGAGGATCGTCTTCACCGAGGGATTCGGAGTCCCCGCGCTCATCTGCATCCACCAGGACGTCACCGGGAACGCCAAGGCCATCGCCCTCGCTCTGGCAAAAGGACTGGGATCCACCCGCGCCGGTGTCTTCGAGACCACCTTCGACAACGAGACCTACACCGACCTCTTCGGCGAGCAGGCCGTCCTCTGCGGTGGACTCACCGCCCTGATCAGGCAGGGATTCAAGACCCTGACCGACGCCGGCTACCCTCCGGAGATGGCCTACTTCGAGGTCCTCCACGAGACCAAGCTCATCGACGACCTCATCATCAAGGGCGGATTCGAGCTCATGTGGAACGTCGTCTCCAACACCGCCGAGTACGGAGGTATGACCAGGCGCGACAGGGTCATCACCGAGCAGTCCGCCGAGGGGATGAAGTCCATCCTCGACGACATCGAGAGCGGCAAGTTCAAGGACGAGTGGAGGGCCGAATGGGCCGCCGGACTCGTCAACCTCAAGAAGATGGAAGAGGACGAGAAGAAGCTGCAGCTCGAGATCACCGGAAAGGAGATCCGCCAGCTCTTCGAGAGGAAGAACTAAAACCCTAACGGCCGGGTGGCGACATGAGCAGGATGACGGTCAGGACCAGGAACGGGGACTTCCCCGCAGAGCTCGACGACTCGGACATCTCCAACGCCATCTGGCTCTCGCTCCCGCTCAGCATGGACATCAACATGCTGGGCGGGATGATTTACTGCGAGTGCCCTCTGGACGCGATAATGCCGAAGGAGGGCCGCACCACGCAGCTCGAGGTCGGTGACATCGCCTACTGGCCCGGCCCCGGGGCGTTCTGCATATTCTACGGCCCCACTCCCCTCAGCGGGGAGGACGGCAAGCCTGTGGCGCCCTACCCGGTAATAAAGATCGGGAGGATGGCCGGCGACTGCACCGGACTGGACTCAGCCGGCGACAGGCAGAGGCTCACCCTCCTCCCGCCGTTCTGACACATCCTATATCGGCCCGCCTGCATGCGCCGCTCCACAGCGACCGTGATCACGGACCGCATGGGGAGACCATCGGCTTCCCGTCGGAATCCAGGAGCGGCGTGAGCCCGCATCCCAGGGGCGTCTGCACCACCAGGTAGCAGACGCCGGTATCCCTGTCCCTGAGGACGGTCCTGGTGTTGATCGTGCCCTCCTCCCAGACCGTCTCGAACCTTTCCTTGGCCATGTGATCACGCATGCCTGATTCCGGTGTTCTCCGATATCTCCGTGCTCACGGTGCACAGGTCGTCCAGGGAGAGCTCGTCGAGCCCCGCGTGTCCGGACGCCCTGAGGAACGCCCTGATCTCGTCGGCCAGGGCTCCGAGGAAGTTGCCGACGCGGATGGCGCCGGCCTCCTGGTCCAGCCTGGCCTCCAGCTCCGGGTCCTGGGTGGCTATCCCCATGGGGCACTTCCCGGTGTTGCAGGCCCTGTACCTCTGACATCCCAGCGCCATCAGCGGGGCGGAGGCCATGGCGACCGCGTCCGCACCCATCGCGAGGGCCTTGATGCAGTCGCCGCTGGTGCGGAATCCGCCTGTGATCACCAGATCCTGATCCATGCCGTGCTCGTCCATGTACCTCCTGGCCCTGGACAGGGCGTACACCGTCGGGACCGATGACGCGTCCTTCAGGAACCTGGGGGACGAACCTGTGGCGCCTCCCCTGCCGTCTATCGTGATGAAATCGCATCCTGAGTGCGATATGAACTCCAGATCCTCCTCGATGTGCCCCGCGGCTATCTTCACTCCGATGGGGAGACCTCCTGACCTCTCGCGGAGCATGTCCACCATGGACCTCAGGTCCTCGGGGGTGTCGATGCCCGGGAACTTAGAAGGGCTGAGGATGTCCTCCCCGCGGCGCTTGCCCCTCATGACGGCGATGACCTCGGTGACCTTGTCCCCCGGCAGGTGCCCTCCCATCCCGGGCTTGGTGCCCTGGCCTATCTTGATCTCAATCGCGTCGCAGTGCTCCAGGGTGAGATCGTTGAAGCTGTACTGGTTGGGGATGTACTCGAAGATGTACCTGTGGGCGGCGATCATCTCGTCCCACAGCGCGCCGCCTTCTCCGCTGCACATCGCGGTGCCGGCGATGGCGCTGCCCTTGGACAGTGCGATCTTCGCCCTTCCGGACAACGCACCGAAGCTCATGTGGCTGATGTACACCGGCATCTCCAGCTCCATCGGCCTCCGGGATCCCTTCCCGATGACCGTGCGTATGGACACGTCCTCCCACTTGTCCTTCGGAGCCCTGGCGAGCTGTGCGCCGAGGAACAGGATGTCCTCGAAACCAGGGACGTCCAGCTCGGTGTCCATGGCACTGTCGACGCTCCTGCCGGTCATGGACATCGCATGGATGTCGTCCATGACCCCTCCGTCGTATCTGATCAGGTTCTGCGGCAGCGAGATGTCGATGCCGTCCTGCTCCGCAGCGACCGGCGCGGGTCCCGCCGGAACCGCCTGCGGCTGACTGTCCGGGGCATCGTCGTCCATGAGGACGAAGGCCGATTTGGGGGAGCAGCATGTCGGACAGGTCCAATCCTCCGGAAGGTCCTCGAACCTTACTCCCTCGTATTCCTCGTCGTAAATATCACCGCAAACGGTGCATCTGTAGCGGGCCATACTGACAGAATAGACTCTGATGATTATAACTGTCTGGACGCGGGAACGGGCATGCGTGTCTGCCCGGGAGAAGTGTCCGACCCCCTGCACCTTCGTGCTTCCGGATGCAGGGGGCCGCTTTAGAAGAAACGGTTTGGAGCGACGGGGATCAGTTCCCGACCAGCTCCGTTCCCGAGAAGCTCATCGTCGGCACGGTGACGACGCCCATCTGACGGGGATCGTTACCGATCAGCTCCACATTCCTCACGGCCTCGAGCATGTTGCCCATGAGCAGCGCGTTGTTGATCGTGTCCACGACCTCCCCGTTCCTGATGATGTAGCCGCATCTGACGTTGAGACCGAAACGTCCGGTCATCTCATCGGCCTCCGGCCACGCGAACCTCTCCACGAATATCCCGCGATCCGTCTGCTCAATGATCTGCTCTGGGGTGTACCTGCCGGGCTTCGCGGTCACGTTCAGGGCCTTGATCACAGGGGTGCGCTCGTACGCCCCCTGCGCCTCGACGCTGGACCTGCGCATCCCGTTCCCCGTGCTGTCCCCGCAGAAGGAGTCTCTGAGGAACGACCTCAGAACGCCGTTCTCCACGACCACCCTCCTCTCCGTGGGCGTCCCTTCGTCGTCGAACACGCACGAGAGAGGTGCCGGGACCGTCGGATCGTCCACGATGGTCAGCTGCTCCGAGGCCACCTGCTGTCCAAGGGCGTCCTTCCACATGCTCCTGCCGTACTTCACGTTCTCACCGTTGACGGCGGCGACGACTGACGAGTTCATCATGTCCCCCAGCTGTCCGGGCGGAAGGATCATGGTCAGCTGCTCCGAGCCCTTGAACTCATGGCTCGATGCGGCGGCGTTGGCCTGTCTGGCGAGCGATTCGCCGATCGCCTGCAGGTCTATGTCGAGATGGGTGCCGTGGTAGGTCTCCATGCCCTCTCCCGGATGGTCCTTGGATGTCATGGAGGTGAAGTGCCCGTAGACCAGGGTGCTCCTGTGTCCGCAGTCCACACCGTTGCCGTTCATGACCCTGCAGTCATTGGTGGACACCCTGATCTGGGCCCTCGGGATGTTGACCGGGCATGCGTCGATCAGCGTCCTGGCCATCTCCCTCAGGGTGTCGGGGGTCACGTCCTCCACCCTCCTGTCCCACACATCCGGGGCGGAGATCCTGGCCTTGCCCGGCTGGGCATAGCCCTTGAACTCCGTGCTCTCGGGCGAGAACCTCAGGACCGACTCCGCCATGGACATGCACTGCTGGACGGAGGAGTCGCTGTCGAGTGTGACCGATGCCTTCCCCTGCCTCCCGCCGTCGGCGATGCGGATCATCAGGCCGGAGTCCAGCTTCGTCTCGATGTTGCTGATCTTCGAATCATCGATGTAGACCGTGTTTATGACGGCCTCCGAGACGTAGACCTCGGACTGGCCGTACTCGCGGGCGGCCTCCATGGCCTTCTCGGCATAGTATCCGATGTCGCTCACTGGCCTCCCCCCACGATCATCCTGGCGCGCATGTACGGGCCCCCTGACGAGACCCTGACCCAGTCCTCGATACCTTTGCCGCACATGCCTCCGTCCAGGACGACCTCCTTCGAGAGTGCGTCGGCCGAGGACAGGATGTCCAGGGACCTGCCCGTGAGGGTGAAGGACTGCAACGGCTTGACGATCTCACCGTTCCTGATGAGGAATCCCCTCAGGCACTTGGCCTCGAAGCATCCTCCGACCGGATCCTCCATGCCGTTCACCATCTTGTCGCACAGGATCCCCTCCTTGGTGTCGGCGATGATCTCGTCCTTGTCCCACTCCCCGGGTCCGAAGTATGTGTTGGTCATCCTCACCCAGACCCTCTTGCCGTAGTTCTCGGCCCTGCCGTTGCCGGTGGGCCTCATCCCCAGCTGGGAAGCGGTCTCCAGACTGTGCATGTACCCGGTGTAGACGCCGTGGTCGATGATGGTGGTGCATGACGAGGGCGTCCCCTCGTCATCGAACGGGACCGAGCCGTGAGCACCGGGGACCGTCCCGTTGTCGTACATCGAGATGATGTCGGAGGCGACCTTCCTGCCGACCGCCCCTGTGAGGAACGAGCGCCTCTTGGTGATCTCGTCACCCTCGGAGGCATGCCCCATGGCCTCATGGGCCAGCAGCCCCGAGACCATCGGATCGGATATGACGGTGAGGTTGCCCGACGGGGCCCTGTCAGCCTTCAGCGTCTCGATCGCCTCCCTGGCGGTGACCCTGCCCAGCTCCTCCAGGTCGGCGTCCCTGACGACCTCGAAGCCGCGGGTGCTGTCCGGACCGTCGTAGTAGCGTTCCATCCTCTGGCCGTCAGCGGCGACGGACATGGCTCTGCAGAGCGTGCGTACCTCCTCCCAGCTCAGATCGGAGCCGGCGGAGTTGACTAGGGCGTTGGTCTTCACCTCCTCGGAATAGGAGCCGACGCTGTTCACGATGCGCTCATCCGTCATCTGCGCCCTGTCGAGGTCCTGAGCGGCGGCGATCTTCTCCGACAGGTCCACGGAGTCGGGATGGATGCGGACCTGGGCGCGCCTGTGCTCCCTCACTGTGGCCGGCTCCAGGGAGAGATCGGACTTCCTCTCCCCAGAGGCGTTCCTGACAGCCTGCTCCGCCGCTCTCATGACGGCATCGCCGTCGAACGTCGTGGCGGTTCCGTAGCCCCATCTGCCGCCGACCCATGCCCTGAGACACACGCCCCCTGTGCTCTTCTGCACCAGCTGGCGTATGTCCCCGTTCATTGAGCTCACCCCGGTGACCCTCACGGTCTGGGACCTCGCGTCGGAGAACTCGGCGCCGAGGTCCTGCATCCTGCCGACAGCCTTGTGGAGCATGTCCTGGGCCTGCTCGGCCTTCATCATGACGGCCTGCATCAGACCACCGTGAAGGAATGGTCGAAGGATGTCAGGATCTCGCAGCCGTCGTCGGTGATCAGGCATGTGTCCTCAATCCTGATACCGCCGACCCCTGGAATGTACACGCCGGGCTCCGCGGACACGACGTTTCCCGTGCGGAGCACCTGCTCGGACTTGGGGGAGACGGATATCGACTGATGCACATCCATGCCTATGCCGTGTCCGAACGAGTGGATGAAACGGCCCTTGAACTCCGAGTCGTCGATGACCTTCCTGGCCGCCAGGTCCGCGTCGCAGGCCTTGGCTCCGTCCCGGTACTGGGCGATTCCGGCCTTCTGGGCCTCCAGCACGACCTCGTATGCCCTCTCCAGGACCTCTGGGGGCCTGCCGAGGAACACCGTGCGGGTCATGTCGGAACAGTACCTGTCATACTTGGTGCCGAAGTCGAACAGGGCCGTGTCGCCCTTCTTCAGCCTGTAGTCGCATGGCATGTGGTGGGGCTGCGATGAGTATGCCCCGAAGGCCGCGATGGTGTCGAAGGCGTTCCCGGTACCGCCCAGCTCCCTCATGCGGGAGTCCATCCTGGCGGCGACCTCCTTCTCCGATACGCCCTCAGACAGCATCCCCGGGATCTCGCCTGCCACTATGGATGAGACCCTGCAGGCCTCGCGGGTCGCGGCGATCTCCTTCTCGTCCTTGACGGAGACTGTTGCGGATATGGCCTTCCCGGCATCGACGACCTCGATGCCCTCCACCGTCCTCTCGACGTATCTGACACCGGCATACGTCGCGGAGCTGACATTGAACCCGACCTTCCTGCATCCCTTCAGAGCGTCCCTGATGAAGTTGTCGCGCTCCTCGCGGTTATGGTACACGCGCACATCCCCGACGCCGTCGTGGGCGCCCTCCTCCTCCAGGATGCTCACGATGACGTCCAGGTTCCCGTCCGGACGCACGATGGCGAACGACCCCTCGAAGGTACCGGACTTCTGCTCCGTGAGGTACCAGAACGTTGAGTCGAGGAACGGCTCGCCGTCGTTCACGATGACGACGGCATCCATGTCGTCCTTGGCATTCGAAATGAGCCTCTCGGCCCTTGATTTAGGCATGCCTTCCGCTATAATACAGAACTATATTGGGGTAGCGATGGGAGACGCGGGGATGCGGAAGGATCCGATGCCTACGCGTTCCTCCAGGCGAAGGAAGCAGGGGATGCTCCCTGCGTTTTCATTGGTCCATCCTCAGATGCCGATCCACTCGTTCCTCACGATCCTCTTGAGGGCCGAGATGGCGGACATCGCGGCCAGGTACGAGGTCCTGGGGTTGTCGGGGGAGGGGACGTTGAACGTATGGCAGGTCATCTGGCCGAACTCGCCCTTGACCCTGAGTTCGTGAGAGTTGCTGTGGCTCGCCGGATCGACCACGATCGTGACCTTCGTCCTGTCGAAGCCGACTCCCAGGAGTGACACCGTCGCGGCCACGTTGATGTTCTTAGGGAACAGCTTGACCGCATCCCTGGCCGTGCCGGAGAACACGGTGGTGGGCTCGGTCAGCTTGTCCACATCTATCCCGTGCTCCATGATCCAGTCGACGCCCTCCAGGCTCTTGGGACCCTTGGTGGTTATGAGCTCCACCTCATCCAGCTCCCCGACGGCGGAAGAACGGAGACCGTCCGTACCGCAGACGGCACCGGAGGGGATGAAGATCTTGGCCTCCGAATGGGCTGCCTTCTCCTTCACCATCTCCCTGAACTTGTCGTCCACGAGGGCGCCTACAGACATTATCATTATGTCCACCCCCCTGGCGACGACCTTGGGAACGATGCTTGTGGCGGCCCTCTGGGAGGCCGCCTCGATGACCAGGTCGGTGTGGTAGAGCTCCTCCTCCACATCGTTGATGAGAATCGCCTTGTTCAGTTCGGCGGCGAGCTTCTCGGCCCGAGGGGTGTCCTCATCCATGAGGTATATCCTCTTGACCTCGGCCATCTCGTCGGCCGCCTTGGCGAGTTTGGACCCGATGGATCCGCACCCTACGATTGTTATGCGCATGAGGCGTAACTAAAATTCTCGATATAATAGCATTAGGGAAGTAATCGTAGTGTTAAGGCCCAATATCTACGAAATTCGTTGTTTATTCATCGTTATCCGTTGTTGTCGGCGGGGATGACCCCGCCAACTGGAGGATGTCCGTCTGACGGATCGGCTGGACCGATCAGTCCTGGGTCAGGATCTCTCTGAGGTCGTCGTCCGGTGTCGATATGGGACGGATTCCGTAGTTGTCGACCAGCACCTTCAGAACACCAGGGGAGACGAACGCCGGAAGCGAGGGTCCCAGGTATATCCCCTTGACACCGAGATACAGTAGGGTGAGCAGGATGCAGACCGCCTTCTGCTCATACCAGGACAGGACCATGGTCAAAGGGAGGTCATTGACCCCGCACCCGAATGCATCCGCCAGAGCCAGCGCCACCTTTATGGCTCCATAGGCGTCGTTGCACTGCCCCATGTCCAGGAGCCTCGGTATGCCGCCTATGTCGCCCAGGTCCAGGTCGTTGAATCTGAACTTTCCGCACGCCAGGGTGAGGACCACGGAATCGGAGGGGGCCTTCTCGACGAACTCCCTGAAATAGCTCCTTCCCGGCTTGGCGCCGTCGCATCCGCCGACAAGGAAGAAGTGACCTATGGCGCCGGACTTCACGGCTTCGATGATCGCTCCCGCGTTGGAGAGGATCGCCTCCCTTCCGAAACCGGTGGTGTACTCCACCGAGCCGGGATGGTCCTCCCTGAACCCGCCGGTTGCAAGGGCCCTGTCGATCAGCTGCGAGAAATCCCCATTCTCGATGTGGACCGTGCCAGGATAGCAGACCGGACCGGAGGTGAACACGTCGGCCGCATAGCTGTCCTTAGGAGGCATGAGGCAATTCGTGGTGAACAGCACGGGCACACCTATGCCGTCGAGCTCGGACCTCTGGTTCTGCCATGCGGTCCCATAATGGCCCTTCAGGTTCCCGAAGCGGGACAGCTCCGGGTATGCATGTGCGGGGAGCATCTCCCCGTGGGTGTAGACGTTGATCCCTCTGCCCTCGGTCTGCTCGAGCAGGTCCTTCAGGTCCTTCAGGTCATGTCCGGAGACGATGATGGCCGGCCCCTTCTCGATAGACGTGGAGACCTTAACAGGGCCCGGGACACCGAACTCCGAACGGTTGGCGGCATCGAGCATCTCCATACAGACGAGGTTTGCCTTCCCCACCTCCATCACCATGGCGAGGAGCTCGTCGGCCCCCGCATCGGACCTGATCATCCGGAGTCCGTCGTAGATCGTGTCCATGACGGTTCCGTCGGTCCTTCCCAGGACCGCGGCGTGATACGCGTACGCGGCCATCCCGCGGAGTCCGAAGAGGATCAGGGATTTCAGAGAGCGAACGTCCTCCTGCGCACCCCACACGGCGCCCATGTCATATGGCTCGGAGACTCCGGACATAGCGATGATCCCGGTTTCCTGCTCCTTGAGGTCGTCCGCATCGAAATCGACGTTTGTCAGCGTCGAGAACAGTGCCCTCATGACGGCCCTGTCGGCCTCCTGTCCGAGGGTGCTGCGGTCCGCCGAGGTCGCAAGTGCCACGAGCGCACCTGTCAGACGGTCCTGCAGCTGGGACACCTCGGACGTCTTCCCGCAGACGCCGGCCCTGCCGGTGCAGGCCTTCCCGCCTGCGGTCTGCTCGCACTGATAACAGAACATCGGTACATCTGATTCCACGATTCTACCTCCACAGATTGTGGTCGTCTTTACAATCATAATGCAATTAATATAACAGAAATGTTGTTTATACAACAGATATCATGAGAGGCAGGGGTCAGATCCTGAGGAACACGGGACTGTTCGAAGGCATAGAGGACGGGGAGATGGAGACCATGCTGAAGTGCCTGGGGGCATTCACCCGCAGGTACGCCAAGGACGAGTTCCTCTTCCGCCGTGGCGACCGCACCGAGTGTCTCGGCGTGGTCCTGGACGGGAACGTGAGGATAATACGCGAGGACTGGTGGGGCAACAGGACATCCCTGGGGGACGTCGGCACCGGGATGCCGCTGTGCACGGAATACGCCTGCACCTCGGACCCGTTGGACGTCAGCATAGTGGCCAACGAGCCGACCAAGGTCATGTTCCTAGATGTCGGCAGGGCTGCGAATGTGTGCAACTCGTCCTGCGAGTTCCACAACCGCCTGGTGAAGAACCTGATGAGAAACCTCGCTGGGACATCCATGGTCATGAACCGCCGCCTCGACCAGCTGGCGAAGAGGTCCACCAGGGAGAAAATCTGCGCCTTCCTCTCCGATCAGGCTCGGGCCGCCGGATCCAGCGATTTCATGATAGGCATGAACCGCCAGGAGATGGCGGACTACCTGGGCGTCGACAGGAGCGCCATGTCGACGGAGCTAGGCAAGATGCAGCGCGAGGGGATCATCGAGTTCCAGAAAAACCACTTCGTGCTGAAGTGATCACCGGGATCCGCACCACTCCGCCATGAACTCGTCCAGGAACCCGACCAGGTACTCGTGGCGGGCGGCTGCCATGCGCTTCGCCGCCCCGGTGTTCATGGAGTCCTTCAGAAGGAGGAGCTTCTCGTGGAAATGGTTGATCGTGGTGCCCCTGTTGGCGTGATACTGCTCCGCATCCATCCCCATCCTCGGCTCTTCGCCGGGGATGTGCATGGCGCGGCCGCAGCTGCCTCCGTAGGCGAAAGCCCTGGCGATCCCGATGGCGCCGATCGCGTCCATCCTGTCGGCGTCCTGGACGATCCTGCCCTCCAGTGTGTCGGGGACCACGGAGTCCGTACCTTTGAACGATATCTGGGATATTATCCCGATCACACGATCCTGCACATCCTCCGGGATCCCCTGGGAATCCATGAAACGGCGGGCATTGGCATAGCCGTTGTCACCGAACAGCTTCCTGTCGTCGGCATCATGAAGAAGGGCTGCCAGCCTCACTACGTCCATGTCCCCTCCCTCCTCGCGGCATATTGAAACGGCCATGTCATGCACGCGCATCGTATGCCAGATGTCGTGACCGCTGCTATCGCCTTCGAACAGGGACTCCAGGAAATCGTGTGCGCTCGAGAATACAGACTCGTCCATGGGACATCATGTCGCCGTCGGACTTCAACCTTCCATCCCTCCCCGTCAGTCACACACTGATAGCCGTCTTGGTTTTTTGGACCGTTTATGATGGAAGTTGTGATGAAAACTGCCCTTGTGCCCTAAGAGCATCGAAAGACTCTCTGTCTATAGGCCTCACCCTGGATTCGCTCATAATGATTTGTACAAACTGATAATTGAGTACTTTGGACTGAAAATTATGAGTGTTTTGGACCGATGACTTTGGCGACCGTCTGTTGTCGGCCTCAGAATGATATGCAAAAGGAGTTCGGAACCGCGGTCGCATTCATAAACGGGAACGCCTTAACCCGGTCCATGGAACGCTACGTCCTCGTCGACCACACAGCGGACATGATGGTTCGTGCCTTCGGAGACACCCTGGAGGAGTGCTTCGCCAACGCCGGCTACGCCCTCTTCGACCAGACCGTGGACCTCTCGGGCATCGGCACCTCCGAGGAGACGGACATCAGGGTCAGCGGCATCGACGACGAGGACCGCCTCTACTCGTTCCTATCCGAGCTGCTGTTCATAGAGGACTGCGACAACCTCATCCTGAAGGAGTTCGACGTCCGCTTCGAAGGCGAGGATGTGATCTGCCACGCCCGCGGCGAAAGGCTGGACCGCTCCAGACACAGGGTGAGGTCGGAGGTGAAAGCGGTGACCTACCACATGATGGAGATCGACCGCGAGACACCGTCCGTGACCGTCCTGTTCGACGTCTGACCCCAACAATACTAATTATTATAGAGGGCATTCCGCGGGGCATGCTCAGACTAGGCTGGTTCTCCACCGGAAGGGGCCCCGGATCCCGCAACCTCCTCAAGGCCGTCATGGACAAGAAGGAACAGGGTGAGCTCGACATCGAGATCTCGTTCGTTTTCTGCAACTGGGACAACGACGAGGAGGACAACCCCAAGAGGGAGCAGAGGCAGATGTTCTTCGACATGGTCAGCGGGTACGGGATCCCTCTCGTGACGCTGTCATGGAAGAAGTTCATGCCGGAGCTATGGAAGGAGGATCAGACCGCCTGGAGGAACGAGTACGGCAAGGAGCTGAGGAGGCTCACCTCCCAGCACCCGTTCGACCTCGGGATCCTGGCCGGGTACATGCTGTGGATGGATGACGAGACCTGCAGAGAGTACGACATGCTCAACCTGCACCCCGCACTCCCGGACGGCCCCAAGGGGACATGGCAGGAGGTCATATGGCAGCTAATCTCCGAGGATGCGGAGAGGCAGGGAGCCATGATGCACATCTGCACAGAGGAATGGGACCGCGGCGCCGCGATTACCTACTGCGGATTTCCGATAAGGGGAGGGGACTACGACGCCCTGTGGGACCAGATGCACGCGAAGCTGGGGACCATGACCCTCGACGAGGTCAAGGCCTCGGAGGGACAGGACGAGCCGCTGTTCAAGAGGATCAGGGAGGACGGGGCGAAGCGCGAGCTACCGCTCATAGTCGCCACCATCGGCGCCTTCGCCGACGGCAGGGTGAGGATCGAGGGCAAGAGGCTCTACGCCGGAGACGAGGCCCTCGAGGGCCCGTACGACCTGTCCGCACAGGTGGACGCGTCCCTGGAGTGATCCCATGCCCGGAGAGTTCGACCCCGCAGAAGAGCTTGGCCTGTTCCCGGACAGGATATTCGTGACGAACTGCCGCGGATTCATCACCATGAACAACTACCTGAGGGACCTGTGTGCCAGATTCATCCGCAACGGGGCGCACTTCTACGACGTCATGCTCAGGTACGACGAGCTCACGGCCTATGTGCTGGGCCGCGAGGAGGCCACGGCTGGGAACGTCATCAAATGGGTCGTCCCGTTCCTGAAGGCACACGGCGCCACCAACCACCTCGTCGGAAGGTTCGGCAGGGAGGACATGAGGCTGATGCCCGGTGCGACGACTGCCATGCGCTACATATCCAGCCAGATGCCGTCGTTCATCTCCACTTCGATGTTCGAGCACGGCATGATGGATGTGTCGGACCAGCTCGACACCCCCATGGTCGAGACCGCCTGCTCCAAGATGGACCTCGATACCGTCCAGTTCAGCAGGGCGGAGTCCAGGAAGCTCAGGGAGATGACCGAGGTGATAACCTCTCTGAAGATCCCGAAGGTCGAATACGAGCTCAACGTGCCCATGGAGGTCGACGAGGCGGACGTCAAGATCATCAGGACGCTCGATGACATCCTGCAGGACAGGATCCCCGAGCTCAACGCCATGAGCCTGATGGAGTCTGTGACCCCGGTCACATCCCACAAGAAGGCCTATCAGCTCCTGGACATCAGGCGCCAGACCAACATAGACCTGGACAGCACATTCTACATGGGCGGGGACAACACGGACTTCCAGGCGCTCGACCTCGTCAGGGACAGCGGGGGCGTCGCAGTCGCGTTCAACGGGACCGACTTCGCCGTGAGGGGAAGCACCATAGCGATCCTGTCCAAGGATTCGACCGTGGGGGCCGTTTTCGCGGAGCAGTTCTTCAGCCGCGGGATAGAATCCGTCCTGGACCTGGCCCGCAACTGGGACAGGAAGTACCTCAAGGAAGCCGAGTTCCCGGACAGGAACCTCGTGGACGCCATGCTCGCGGCGCATCCGAGGAAGCTGCCCGAGGTGTACATCGTCGACAGGAAGAACGTCGACGAGGTCGCCGCCAAGAGCGCCGCGTACAGGAAAAAGCTCCTGGGCCCGTGAACCTGTTCAGAAGATCATGGTGCTCTGGTCGGGATTCGAACCCGAGTGTCGGCCTCGAAAGGGCCGAATGATTGGCCGCTACACTACCAGAGCGTAGACAGAGCCATCACGACCTTATTTATAATGATTATTGTGGCCGCCCGGAGGCACGTCCAGGCGATGGATGCGGCATCATCCCTAAAACGGCTCTACGAAATCTTTTTTATATCATCCCTTTAATGGAAGGATATCGGAGTGAGAATCATGGCCGACAATGAACCGCTTGAGAGCCCGGATGAGGACGTAACACGTGTACGTCTGCCCAATATCAAGGAAGGTGAGATGTTCGGGATAGCGGATCAGCTTCTCGGTGCATCCAAGATCAAAGTCATGTGCGAGGACGGAGTCTCCCGCGTGGGACGCATCCCCGGCAAGATCAAGAAGAGGATGTGGATAAGGGAGGGAGACCTCCTGATCATCTCCGTCTGGGACTTCCAGCCTGACAAATGCGACGTCAGGTTCAGGTACACCAAGACCCAGGCAGTCAACCTCAGCAAGAGGGGCAAGGTCCCGAAGAACCTTGACATATTCTGAGAGGGGAACACCACATGACCTCCTACGAGGAGGCGTACGCATACCTCGAGAGGCATGTGGACGCCCTCAAAACCAATCGCACCGGCGACGAGCGTCAGACCGATGCGGAGGTCTTCGACAAGAAGACCCTTCTCACAATCTACGACATGATGACCTCCGGGTACATCGATCTCGTGCACTACCCCGTGTCCACCGGCAAGGAGGGCAACGTCTTCTACGTCACCGACGAGGACGGCGAGGGGTTCGCGCTCAAGATATTCCGCACCTCCACGTCCACCTTCAAGAGGGTGTCCAAGTACGTGGAGGGGGACCCCAGGTTCAGAGGGGTCACCGGGAACAGGTGGAAGATGATCTACGCCTGGGTCAACAAGGAGTTCAAGAACCTCGCCAGGTACGCCGATGCCGGGATCCCGGTGCCGGAGCCGGTCACGTTCGCTCAGAACTGCCTGCTCATGGAGTTCATCGGCGACGAGTCGGGACCGTGCCCCCAGCTGAAGGACGTCGTCCTGGAGGACCCGACCGACACCTACGACGAGGTGATATCGTTCATCATAGACGGGTGGAGGGACGCCCATCTGGTCCATGGAGACCTGAGCGAGTACAACATCCTGATGCAGGACGGGCAGCCAATAATGATAGACGTCGGCCAGGCGATGACCACGGACCACTACAACGCCAGGGAGCTGCTCGAGAGGGACATCAGGAACATAAACGCGTTCTTCAGGAAGAGGGGCGCAGACGTCATCGCCGACGACGTGGTCTTCGATGAGACCGTCAACGGCTCGGATGACGACGAAGAGGAGGACGAGGAATGAGATCCATAAGGATACCCGCCGACAGGGTGGGAACGCTCATCGGAAAGGGAGGGGAGACGAAGAAGACCCTCCAGAGCATTTCAGGAATCAAGCTCGACATCGACACCGAGGAGGGGGAGGTCGTCATCCACGACGACGTCGAACTCGAGGACCCCGTGATGGCCCTGAAGATCCAGGACGTCATCAAAGCGGTCGGCAGGGGTTTCAACCCGGACAAGGCCATGAGGCTGTTCGACGACGACGAGTACCTGGAGGTCGTAGACCTCAAGGAGTTCGTCGGCGACAGGAGCAACCAGATCACGAGGATCAGGGGCAGGCTCATCGGCAAAGACGGGAAGACCCGCAGGATCATAGAGGACCTCACGGGCTGCGACATGGTGATCTACGGCAACACCGTGTCCCTCATCGGGAACTCGATCAGCCTGCCGGTCGCCAAGCACGCCGTCGAGCTCATCCTGCAGGGCAGCGAGCATGCCACGGTCTACCACTATCTCGAAAGCCAGCGCCCCAGGCTCAGGATCGCTGAGATGGGGTTCGACCTCTGAGGCGGCACCATGGAGGAGTGGATCCACGAGAACTACGAAGCCGCGAGGGCCCTTGCCGAGATGGGGCTCTGCGACCACTGCCTCGGACGCATGTTCGGGAAGATCGGCACCGGGACCACCAACGTCAACAGGGGCTTGGCGATACGCGAGGCCCTGAAGGAGGAGGGTGTCGAGGCACCTGCGGCGGAGTTCTGCCCCCTGTGCGAGAACGTCTTCGACCTGCTCGACAGGTTCGCCGATGCGGCGGTCGAGAGCCTCGAAGGCATAGAATCAGACAACTTCCTCATCGGCACCAGGGTGGAGCCGGAGATCGCCAAGAAGGAGAAGGAGCTGTGGGAGGAGTACCACCTGGAGAACGCGGAGGCCATCAAGACGGAGCTCAACCGCGAGATAGGGAAGCTCGCCCTCCCCCGCATGCACCGTCCGGTGGAGTTCAAGAACCCGCAGGTCGTCGCATGCGTCGACACCCGTTTCGCCGACGTGTCCGTGGACATCGCCCCGATATTCATCGCCGGACGCTACAACAAGTTCAGCCGCGAGATACCCCAGACCATCTGGCCGTGCAGGGTGTGCCACGGCAAGGGATGCGACCACTGCCACGGCAAGGGCAAGATGTACGAGACCTCCGTCCAGGAGATCATCGGGGACGTCGCCCTGGAGATGACCGGAGGCAAGGAGCATTTCTTCCACGGCATGGGCAGGGAGGACATCGATGCCCGCATGCTCGGAGACGGAAGGCCCTTCGTCATGGAGATCAGCAACCCCCGCATCAGGAACATAGACCTCGACGAGCTCAAGAGGAGATCGGACAACGAGCTCGCCGCATTCAACGACCTGCACTATGTGCAGCGCGAGGCAGTGGAGAGGTACAAGGAGGCTGCCGCGGACAAGGTTTACCGCGTGCACGTGCTCGCAGAGGGTAAAGTTAATAAAGAGGCAGTAGTTGAGGTTGCCTTATCGTTCAAGAACGCCAATATAGATCAGAGGACTCCACGCCGTGTCGAGCACAGAAGGGCCGACCTGGTGAGGAAGCGGAAGATCCATTGGGTCGAGGCGGACGCGATAACCGACGACTCCTTCGATCTCGAACTCGAGACCGATTCGGGGACGTACGTGAAGGAGTTCGTGTCCGGCGACGACGGACGCAGCACACCCAGCTTCTCCGAGAGGCTCGGCGTGCAGTGCAGGGTCGAGACCCTCGACGTGTTGGCGATCAACTATCACGAACCATGAGGGATTGAAATGCAGAGATCCAGAGGTACAAGGACGAAGACCCGCAACGTCCTTAAGAAGAAGGCAAGGGCACGCGGCCTTTCACCCATCACCAAAGGCCTTCAGACATTCGAGGCCGGAGAGAAGGTCAACATCGTCATCGACCCCAGCATCCACAAGGGAATGCCGTTCTCCAGGTTCCACGGACTCACCGGAGTCGTCATCGGAGCCAGGGGAAGCGCCTACGAGGTCAGTGTCAAGGACGGCAACAAGACCAAGATCGTCGTCGCCCGCCCCGAGCACCTTGTGAAGAACGTCAACTGAAACGGGTGAACGGACATGTCTGAGCAGTACGTCACACTGGCCGAAGTGAGGGAACTCCTCGAAGCTGAGGCGGAGATCAGGGGATACGACAACCTCCTCCAGTCGCAGAAGGCCGCACTGGACCATGCCCAGACGGTCTGCAGCATCTCCCTCGACCAGGCCAACGCGATCATCGACGAGGTCAAGCAGATCGACATCGTCACTGATGCTGTTGCCCTGAAAATCGCGGACCTCCTCCCCAGATACCCGGAGGACGTCCGCGCAATCTTTTCCAAAGAGAGGGTTACCCTCGAGCCGGCACAGATCCAGCAGATAATCGATATCGTAGAGAAGCACATCTGAGGTGGGACACCCCATGGAAGACTACGCTTACATCCTCGATTATCTCCCGCAGGGCACCGCCGGCGGAGGATTCTCAAAGAGAGAGCCCGTGTGCTACGCCATCGGGGACGAGGAGTTCAAGCTTTTCGAACTCGTCCCCAAGGCCGGAGCCCAGGTGGACATCGGAGCGAGGACCTACATCGGGAAGGACACCGCGGAGGTCAAGCGCGACATGATAGACCATGTCAAGCGCCGTATCAACTACAACGACCTCACCAACAACGCGCAGGCCGAACTGGAGTACGCCATCAGCGACATCGTGATGGCCAAACAGGACAGGTTCATCAGGTTCTTCAACGAGGCCGAGGGCATCAGCATGCGCAAGCACATGCTGGAGGAGCTCCCCGGACTCGGGAAGAAGTCCATGAACGCCATCCTCGATGAGAGGAAGAAGGGCAACTTCAAGGACTTCGCCGAACTTGCCGAGAGGACCGGCGTCAAGAGTCCGGAAAAGCTCATCGTCGCGCGCATCGTTCTCGAGATCTCAGACCCCGAGAGGAAGCGCTACCTGTTCGTCTCGAGATGACAGACACAGGCAGGCTAATCGCCGAGACCGGCATCGTCCCCAAGAAGAGCAAGGGGCAGAACTTCCTGATAGACGGCAGGGTGGCCGACAGGCACATCTCCTACGCGGAAATACGCGAGGGGGACAGGGTGCTGGAGGTCGGGCCAGGACTCGGCATCCTGACCGAGCGCATGGCAACATTGCCGTGCGACCTCACATGCATAGAGCTGGACGACATCCTGGCGCAATACATCTCCGAGACCTTCGGCGACAGGGTGTCCCTGATCCACGGGGACGCGGTCAAGGTCCCGTTCCCGGAGTTCGATGTCTTCGTCAGCAACCTCCCGTACAGTGTCTCCACCCCGATCATATTCAAGCTCCTGGAGCACCGCTTCAGGACGGCGGTCGTCATGGTCCAGAAGGAGTTCGCGGACCGCATGGTCGCCGATGTCGGAAGCCCCGACTACTCGAGGCTCACAGTGAACCTCTTCTACAGGGCGGATTGCGAGATCATGGAGACGGTCCCGGCATCGAGATTCAACCCCAGGCCGAAGGTCGATTCCGCATTGGTGAGGATCGTCCCCAGGAAGGCCCCCTTCGAGGTCCTCGACGAGAGGACGTTCTTCAAGGTGACCGAGGTCGCCTTCAACCACCGTCGCAAGAAGATCGGCACATCCCTGAAATCGGCAAGGATGGTCTCACCCGGCGACGACATCCCGTACCTGGACGAGAGGATCGAGGACCTGCGTCCCGCAGAGATCGGCGAGATCGCCGACGCTGTGTATCGCGCATCCGCATCCAGATGATTTATGGCCAATCGGATGATGTCCTCCCATGACCGATCGGAGCGAGATGTGGAAGGGGCTGCACATCGGCACCACCATGTCGTCGTTCGTGATCTGCGGCGCGCTTCTGATATGGACCGGATTGCTTGAGATGGACCTTGCCTCGGGGGCACTCGGCATGGACGCTACCGCCGGAGCGCTGGCGAGCCTGTCCCTGTCCATCGTGCTGGCGGCCCTCTCGTTCGGTTCCGTGAGGACGGATCACATAACTAGCGGGCTGACGATGCTGTACATCGCTCTGTCGTCGGCGACTCGCTCCGTCAGCTCCATAGCCTTGGGCACCTGGGACATGCCCGTGATCGAACTGACATACTCGATCCCTCTTGTGGCATTCGTTGTCGTCAGCTTCTCCCGCGGGAGGTACATGGCGACGGCCGCATCCGTGATGCTGCTGACATCCAACGTGCTGTCATCGACGCTCCGGGACGAGACCTCCATGTGGTTCTCCGACCTGCTGATGGTCGCCTCCGGACTGCTGTTCCTTATCTTCGGGCTCTTCGGCTCCATCAGGAAGGACCGCGTCGGCGGAAGGTTCGCGAAGCATATCCCGGAACGCGACAGGGCGTACGAGACCGTGGTGATTGTCGGACTCCTGATGATGGGGACCCAGGGCCTCATCAGCGCCTTCTCCGTGTATGACGGCACGATGTTCGCATCGACGTTCGTCATATGCGCCTGCACATTGGCTATAGGCCTCTACGGCATCTGCAAGGGGATCCTGCTGGAGAGCATCATGATCATGACTTACTCCGCGGCATCGGTGATGTTCGCGGTCGGCAACGCCGTAGGCGCCGGATTCATGATTACGGATACGTTCTGCGCGATCATCATGGCGGTCTGCGGCGCCCTTATGGTCCTCAGACGCCAGTACTTCACCGGCATGGCCGCCCTGGCCTTCGGGATCCTGGCGGCACCCGGCGTCATCATCGGGACGGAATGGTGCTGGAGGACCGGAGCGCTGATGATGTCGGCGGTGATCCTGATCTACGCGGTCTCCAGATGGATATACAAGGAGAGCGGAATGGTCGTCATCCCCATATCGAGTGCCGACGGGCCTCTGCGCTATCCCCACTATTCCAGCCTGGGACGCTTCGCCGTAGCGCCGACGGCGGGAACGTTCTCCCTGGCGCTTCTCTGCCTCACCTCCGCCTGCAACTCCCCCTGGGCCATGGAGATCCTCGGGCTGGACCAGGTCTCAACTGGAGCGTTGACCATGATGTGCTCCTTCCTAGCCATCGCCTTCGCGGTGGTGTCCATGTGGGCCCGCATGATCACGGAGTCCATACTCATGCTCCTCATGGGTGTGATGACCCTCATCATGTCCATGTCCGCGGTCACGACCGAGCTGACCGGGTTCGTGATCGCCAACCTGTTCTTCATATCCGGATTCGCCACCTGCGCATTCATCTTCAAGAAGAGAGGACAGAGTCTGAGGTTCGCCGCATGTGCCGTGGTCTGCGTCACGCTTCTGGCATCGTCTCTGCCGACCGGGCATTCCGCCGGGATCTTCGGCATCGGCTACCTGGCATGCGGATCGCTGTTCCTGCTGTCGGCCGTCTGGAAGACGTACAAGGTCTGCGTCCTCAAGAAGAAGTACGAGCTCGACTGCCCGCGCATGCATCAGAGTCCTGTGGAATACGCCCACAACCTCGTATCCACAGCCGGTGTGCTGATGTTCGCGATCCTGTCGCTGGTTCTCGGATACTACGTCATCGATGGGGACTCGTCGCTGTACCTGGTCAAGATCGTCATGTCTGTCATCACCATGGGATTCGGACTGTACGCCCTGTCACGCGGAATCGCCACGGAGGGCATGATGATGTACGCCGTGGCGATGATCACCATTGTGACGTCCGCAGCGCACATCGTCCACATCCCGGACACCGAATACCTCGGGATGGTCGTCTCCTTCGTGTTCATTCCTCTCGCTTACAGGTTCGCACGGGAGGGCGATTGGATGATGTCCATCGCCAGCGCCCTCCTCTTCGCCATGTTCTTCCTTGGTCCGTTCGTGAGCGATGCGGCGTACCTAGAGGTCATCGTGGCCGTCCTCAAGGCCGTTTCATGCGTCATGGCCATAACGTCCATCGTCCGTTACGAGACGGGCACCAGACTGTTCAGGGGCCTCTTCATGTCAAAGGAGTCCCACGGCCATGGCGGCCATGCGTCGAGGATGAACTCAGCGTCCCATCTGACCATCGGTATCATCGCGGTCTGGTGCGGGATGAACTACCTGCTCGTGGCGACCGGACATCAGACTGACGCCACCGCATACCATTTCGTAAGGGTCGCCCTGTGCCTCTTCGCCCTGCCGTTCGTCCTCGACCTGCTGAGGGATGGGAAGCTCACCGAGGCCCTCATGAACATGTACATCGGACTATCCGTGCTGGCGTTCTCCCTCGTCACCCTGTTCTTCGACACCGGCGGGGCGCTTCCGATGGAGATCGTGTTCGCTGTCGGCATCGCCATGACCGCCGCGATATTCATATTCAGGAGGAACTGGGCGCTGGCTACGACCGCCGGCGGTATGGCCCTCGTCTACCTCATCCCGCCTCTGACCGGCACCGCCGAGACGGTCCCGCTTGGTGTGATCGCTCTCGTCGCCGGTGCCGCCCTGATGGTCTACTCGATGTTGGGCGCGATACTCGGCGAGAAGGGCGAGAGAATCCTGGAGAGGGACAGGGCTCGCTTCGCCGTGGATTCCGGGAAGGACTACTCCATCCTCCTGGTAGCCACCTCGGGCATGTTCACCGCTTCGATGGTCGGATTGGACTCGTCACTGTTCGACATGTCCATCGCATTCTGCGTTCCTGGACTGTTCCTGTCCGCGGTGACCTGTGTGGCTGCCCTCTACTCCATGTTCCACGGCCGCCCCGGAACCTGCATGTACCTGCTCTCGATGGCCCTCGTCTCTGCCACATGGGACACGGCGGTGATACTCGGAGCCGAGGCAGACCTGATGGTCATATCGATCGGGGCGTTCCTGCTCCTGACATCGGTGTTCCCGCTGGTCCTCAGGGGATTCCGCGTCCTCGCGGCGACGGCCGCCCTGTCCTCCGTTGCGATCGTGCTCGGCATCCTGACCGGGACCGAGGCCGTCTGGACCGCCGGGCTGATGATCTACTCGGTGATGACGCTGGCCTACGCCGTGAACAGGTGGATCGGCGGTGAGATCGGGAGGGCGCCGCTGCCCACCATGGTATGATTCCCCGCATCATATTGATATACAATATCTTGTATGATTGCGAATCATCATGAAACACGACCATATCTGCAGGCGCATACTCGTGTTCGCAGTGGGCCTTCTCGTGATATCCCTGAGCATAGGGTTCATCACCAAGGCGTCCCTCGGAACGCCGCCCATATCGTCCATCCCGTACAGCCTGTCGCTCATCTTCCCGTCCCTGTCATTGGGCAACTTCACGATCATCTACAGCCTGCTCCTGGTATTCCTCCAGCTGGTGATACTTGGAAAGCAGGCAGACAAGGTCAGCCTGGGCCTGCAGGTCGTGATTTCGTTCGTATTCGGATACTTCATCGACTTCGGAATGATGCTCCTCGGCGACTTCTCTCCGGAGATCTACTGGGAGAGGATCGTCTGCGTCCTCATAGGATGCTTCGGGCTGGCGTTCGGAGTCTACCTGCAGATCGTCGCCGACTTCACGATGGTCCCCGGGGACGGATTCGCCTACGCGCTCTCCGTGAGGATCAAGAGGAAGCCGTACAGGGTCGTCCGCGTATGCTCGGATGTGAGCATGATCGTCATTGCGGCCATCATCGGCTACATCGGCATGGGTACCACAGGCGGAGTCAGAGAGGGGACGGTGATATGCGCCCTCCTGATCGGGACCATAGCGGGAATTTACTTCAGCAAGCTCGCCTGGCTGACCAAGAGGCTGTTCCCCGACGATCCGGAGAACGCCGCCATCTCAGGGAGCGGTTCCGATGGTGCCGGCACAGGTAACTGACGACGACTACCGCCTAACGATCAGGAAGTTCCAGAAGGTCGCCAGACGGATGATGCAGGGCAGAGACAGGGACCTGGAGGACCTCGGACTGACATCCATACAGGCGGATGCGCTCATCTTCTTCGACAGGACCCCCAGCAGCCAGATCAACAACCTCAGGGACTATCTGGATGTGAGCCACCAGGCCGCCTGCGGCCTGGTCGACCGGATGAGGTCCAAGGACCTGCTGGACGTCAGGGTCTCCGAGGAGGATGCCAGGGCCAGGACCATAGTCCTATCCGAGCACGGAAGGAGGGTCTGCGACGACCTCAAGGCCCGTGGCAGCGACGCTGGGCACAGGAACCTCGGGTGCCTGACGGAGGATGAGATCGCCATGCTGTCTGACATGCTTGACCGGATCACTGCGCACATGGAGTCCGGCGACCGCGATGGCCAAAACCGCGATGCGGAGCCCGAATCACATTAAATCGAAGAACCCCATATGGTCGCGATCACATGCAGATTGGTATCGTAGGAAAGCCGAACGTCGGCAAATCCACATTCTTCGGAGCGGCAACGATGGCCCCCGTCGAGATAGCCAACTACCCTTTCACCACCATCGAGCCCAACAAGGGCGTCGCCTATGTCCGCGCACCATGCCCGTGCAGGGAGCTCGGAGTCACATGCACCCCCCACAACTCGCTGTGCGTGGACGGCACGAGGATGATCCCCGTGGAGCTTCTGGATGTTGCCGGGCTGGTCCCCGATGCCTGGGAGGGCAAGGGTCTGGGCAACAAGTTCCTGGACGACCTCAGACAGGCGGATGCGCTCATCAACGTGATCGATGTGAGCGGATCCACCGACATCGAGGGTAACCCGGTCGACATCGGCACACACGACCCGACGGAGGACATACTGTTCCTCAGGAGGGAGATAGAGTGCTGGATGAGGGAGATCATCAAGAACGGCTTCTCCAAGATAGCCAGGCAGGCCAAGATGCAGGGCAGCAAGCCCGAGGCGATCCTGGCTGAGAGGCTTCAGGGCCTCAAGGTCACAGAGGCCCAGATAAAGGAGGCCCTCAGGGTCGTGCCGCTTCCGGACGACCCGACGAAATGGGACGACGACCTGCTCCTCCAGCTGTGCGGGGAGATCAGGAAGCAGTCCAAACCCATGATAGCCGCGATGAACAAGGCGGACATCGCCCCCGCCGGCAACATCGAGAAGGTTGAGGCCATCAACGACGTCTGCGTCGCCACCATGGCAGAGACCGAACTGGCGCTCAAGAAGGCGGCGGCAGGTGGCCTCGTGGACTACACCCCCGGGGACGCCACGTTCACCATCAAGGAGGGCGCGAAGGTAAGCGACGGACAGAGGAAGGCCCTCGAGTACATGGCGGAGAAGATGGCCGCCAACGGGGGAACCGGCATCCAGAGGTGCATAGAGGAGGCCGCGTTCAACATGCTCGACCTCATAGCCGTGTACCCGGTGGAGGACGAGAACAAGTACACAGACCACTTCGGAAGGGTCCTGCCAGATGCGTTCCTGGTCCCGCGCGGCTCGACCGCCAGGGACCTGGCGTACAGGATCCACACCGAACTGGGCGACAAGTTCATCCGCGCCGTGAACGCGAAGACCAAACGCACCGTCGGAGCAGACTACGAGCTCCAGGACGGGGACGTCATAAGGATCGTCGCCAACAAGTGATCCACCATGGGCACCTGGGATGTCAGACTGATCAGCGCCTCCTATGTCATGGAGGACGAGGAGCCGGTAGTCGAGCTGTACGGCAAATCTCGCGACAAGCAATCGGTCACCGTGCTCGTCCACGGGTTCAGGCCGTACCTGTTCGCCGTGAACCCGACAGACGCTCTGGAGAAGCAGCTCGCGGAGGACGGGGAGGTCATCTCGACCGAGAGGGACACGCTCCTCTACCGCGCTTCGGACACCCCGGTCCTGAAGGTCACGATACGGAGCCCATGGAAGGTCTCGGAGTACCGCAACAAGTTCAAACGCATGGGGTTCGACACGCTCGCGTCCGACATCCCCCTCAATCACCGCTTCTTCTACGACATGGACATGGGGTCGTGCATCCGCGTCACCGGCGAGCCGGTGGACAGCGACAGATGCACGGACCTGACCATCGACATGTCATCGTTCGAAAACATAGACTCGTTCGACCCTGGTCTGAGGATACTCTCCTTCGACATCGAGAACAGCGTAGAGCATGAGTTCATCTACTGCATATGCGCCGTCATCGGGGAGGACGGGAACATCCGGAAGTGCGACCCGATACACGGATCGGAGAAGGAGATCATCACCGGGTTCGCCGAGCTGATACGCCGCGAGGACCCGGACGTCATAACCGGGTACAACATCGACAACTACGACATACGGAAGATCCAGGAAAGGGCGAAGGCGAACAAGATGAAGGACGCCCTCCCCTGGGGGCGCGACGGCGGACAGCCGAGGATCGTGAGCGAGAGGTTCTGGAGGGTCAAGGGGAGACTCATATGCGATGCCTGGTGGGCCGTGAGGAAGGAGCTCCGTCCAAAGCAGGAGACGCTCAACGCCGTCTCCATGCAGCTCCTCGGGGAGACGAAGATGGATGTCGACCCCAGGCACATGGACTCCGAATGGAACACCAACAGGGAGAAGGTCCTCGAGTACTGCACGAAGGATGCAGAGCTCGCCCTCAGGATCCTCCTGGAAGTGGGCACGCTGAGGAAGGGCATGGACCTGGCGACGGTCTCGAAGCTCACCGTGGAGGACGTGCTGACTTCCGGATCGTCCCAGCTGGCCGATTCCCTTCTCATCCGCGCAGCCGACCGCGGCAAGATAGCCGTCCCCAACATGGGGCGCGCCGGAGCCTCGGATCAGATAGAGGGCGGATACGTGCACGACATGGTCCCAGGGCTCTACCACTGGGTCTGCGTCCTGGACTTCAAATCGATGTACCCGTCGCTGATCATAGCGAAGAACATCTGCTTCACGACCCTGTCCCCTGACGGGGAGATCGTCTCGCCGTCCGGCGCCAGGTTCATGTCCAAGGAGAAGCGCGTGGGGCTGCTCCCGACGATCCTCACGAACCTGATGGACCAGAGGGACAGCATAAAGAGACTGATGAAGAAGACCTCCGACCCGCATGAGCACCAGTACCTCGACGGACTCCAGGCGGCGGTGAAGGTCCTCATGAACACGTTCTACGGGGTGTTCGCATCATCGTTCTACAGGTTCACCGACAAGAGCATCGGTGCCGCGATCACATCGTTCGCGAGAGCGAACGTCAAGAGCATCATCAGCGAGATCGAATCCGAGGGCATCCACGCGATCTATTCCGACACCGACTCGGTGTTCATGCAGTCGCCCGCCCACAACCTCGAAGGGACGGTCGAATTCGGGACCAGGATGGCGGAGAAGTACTCCCGCGACGGAGGCACCCTGGAGTTCGAGAAGATCCTCGAGCCCATGTTCACCCACGGGATGAAGAAGAGGTACGTCGGCAGGATAGTCTGGCCGGAGGCCCAGGACGAGCTCCTGGTCAGGGGGTACGAGATACGCCGCTCCGACTCCTTCGACCTCCAGAGCAGGCTGCTCACGGACCTGTTCGACAGGATCCTGGACGAGAAGAACGACGAGGCCCTGGCACTCGTGAAATCCACCATCCAGGAGGTCATCTCGGGGAAGGTGGACCCGTCGGAGCTGGTCATCTCCCGCACGTGCAAGGGGCTTGACGCGTACGAGAATCCCGACAGGATGGCCAACGTCCAGGCCGCGAAGAAGCTCATCGAGAAGGGATACGAGTTCATACCCGGGATGAAGGTGTCCTGGATCGTCACCGATGGGAACTCCGCACCGCAGAAGGTGGAGCCCTACATCAGCGGCGTGCCGTTCACGGCGAAACCTGACTACAGATACTACGCGGAACGTCTGGCACAGATGGCTTCCAGGATAACCGAGGTGTTCGGATGGAGCGAGAAGGACCTCATGCTCGGAAGCCAGCAGGCCACACTCTTCAGCGGCGCCTTCAAGACGTCCGACGAGGGGCCCAGGAAGATAGACGCCCCTGAGAAGCCCAAGCCGAAGTCCAAGGTCAGGAGTCTGGACGAGTTCTTCTGACTGCGTCCATCATGCGCAGGACGGCATCCGCCATCTCATCAGGCGACTCCTCCATCCCGCGGTCGAACCACAGAAGGAACCACCCCATCATCCCGCCGAGATGGTACTCCCTCCTGTCCATAGAATCCACATCGTCCGGATCAGCCTGGAAGTACGGCCTCATCACCGGGAGCAGCATGTGCGATGCCCCACCGTCATGCGACATCATGCGTCAGAGGCATGCCCTGAAATCGGTTTTAAATAAAAAATCTGGAATGGGGGGCGTGCAGGCATCCTATGTCGACCAAACAGTGGCTCCCGTTGATAGCCCTCGTGATATGCGTATTCATCGTCAACATGTCCGAGTTCGTACCCATCGGACTCCTCACGGACATCGCCACGGACTTCGACACCAGCGAATCCACCGCCGGCCTCCTGATATCCATCTACGCATGGGCGGTCGCCATCCTGTCGCTCCCGATAATGCTGGCACTCAGGAAGATGGAGTTCCGCAGGATGCTCCTCATGTGCATCGCGCTGTTCGTGGTGTTCCAGATCATGTCTGGGATCTCCAGCAGCTACTGGATGCTGATGGTCTCACGCATCGGCGTGGCCGTCGCGCATTCCATATTCTGGTCCATCGCCACGCCCATGGCCGTGCGCATCGTCCCGGCCCATCTGCAGAAGCTCGCCATAAGCTCCGTGGCCACTGGCACATCGGTCGCCATGATCGTCGGACTGCCCCTCGGAAGGGTGATAGGTCTCGCCCTCGGATGGAGGATGACATTCATCGTCATCGCCGCCGTGTCCATCGTGGCGCTGATCCTCCTTGTCCTCGTGTTCCCGAAGCTGGACAACCCGGGGACCTTCACGCTCAAGAAGCTCCCGGACCTCTTCCGCAACAAGGTCCTCGTTGGCATCTACATCATGCTGGCGATATACGTCACGGGATACTACACGGGCTACAGCTACATCGAGCCGTTCATGTACCAGGTCGCGGGGATGTCCGACACCATGGTCACCGTGGTCCTGACCGTGTTCGGACTTGCGGGTATCGTCGGCAGCATCCTCTTCACGAAGTTCTACGACAGGACCAGGTTCAGATTCATGATCGCGGCCCTCCTGGGTGCCGCGGTCTGCCTGCTGCTCCTGAGGCCGTCCGTGGTCTCGCTCGCCACGGTCCTCCTGGTGTGCGCCCTCTGGGGCCTCTTCGCCACATCGTTCAACGTCACGTTCCAGAACGAGACGCTCCGCGCATCCCCGTCCGACGCCACCGCGATATCCATGTCCCTGTTCTCCGGGATCTTCAACGTCGGGATCGCGATGGGATCCATAATCGGAGGATGGGTCACCGACGGGCCCGGGGTGGGGGACATCGGATACATCGGCGCGGCGTTCGTGATCGTCGCCTCCGTCATCACCGCGGCGTACATCATCCCGAGGATGAGGGAGCGCGAGAACCCCAGGCTCCAGGCGCGATCGCCTCGGAACAGAGTTTAAATACGATACATCCGTGCACCGACATGTGCTCCGCTTAGGGGCACGAACGGAAATGTGCCCGCATGGGTGAATCCGTAAAGGTGATACAAATGAGCGAAGAGACTCAGGAGACACGCCCGGTCAACGGGAAGAGTATGTACAGCTACATCGCCGACGCTTGGAACGTCCCCTCCAAATCCTACGTCAAGGACCTCAACTACGAGCGCAGGATCCAGTGGAGGAAAGAGGAGAACTTCTGCCGCATCGAGAGGCCCACCCGCCTCGACAGGGCAAGGGCTCTCGGATACAAGGCCAAGCAGGGCTACGTCGTCGTAAGGGCGAGGGTCAGGAAGGGATCCTTCCAGAAGAGGGCCATCGTCACCGGTAGGAGGGCCAAGAGGAAGGGAATCAACCAGATCACAGTCGGTAAGTCCCTCCAGAGGATGGCCGAGGAGAGGACCGCCAAGAGGTACCCCAACCTCGAGGTCCTGAACTCCTACTGGGTCGGAGCCGACGGACAGCAGGAGTGGTACGAGATCATCCTCGTGGACCCCGCGCACCCCGTTATCAAGGCCGACCCCAAGATCAACTGGATCTGCGACAACACTCACAAGAACCGCGTCTACCGCGGTAAGACCTCCGCCGGACAGAAGGGCCGTGGAATGAGGCACACCGGAAAGGGTGCCGAGAAGGCCAGGCCTTCCGTCAGGGCGAACCAGAGAAGGATCAAGTGAGATACCTGTCATGAAAACTTCTTACCGTCCCTTCTGGGACGGGACTTTTTTATGAAATCCGACCGCAAGAGGCTGTCAAGACACCGAAACGATGCCTCCGCACGGTCAGAGGCCGGCCCTGATGACCCCGGCCAGTTCCGACACCTCGTCATCGCTCATGCCGATGGTGGGGAAGTACACGGGCACGTCGTAGGATGAGACATCGACGGCATCGAGACCGTCGAGCGAGGTTCCAAGGACGTATCCGAGAGCCTGCGGATTGCCGTCACCGACCTTCAGGAGCGGATCGTACCTGCGCAGAAGGGCGATGAGGTCGGCGTCACCGTGGGCTATCGCCCTGCAGCCGCGCTTCATCATGAGCCATGCCGCGACCATACCGCGCTCGTCACCGACCTCGGCGATGACCTTGCCCTGGCTGCCGACCGGGAGCCCCGCATGGCATCTTATGTACTCTCCGAAGACGAAGGCCCTGTTCTCGCGGACCTCCACGTAGAACACCACGTCCGGGTCCGTCAGATCGACCCTCACACCGCGGTCCTCGTTGGCTATAAAGATGGCCGAACCGGCCTCCCTGCCGACATCCATGCTCGTGTAGCCCTGGGATCCCTCCCTGCGGGCCTTTACAGCGAAGCTCTGTCCCGCCGAGATCCTGGACCTGGAATACTCGGCCGCCTTCGAGCATATGTCCTCCATCCTGGAGGAGTCGCACTCCTCTGCGACGGATATGGAGCCCACGCCGAATACCCTGCGAAGGGATGCGACGGCGGCGTCCGGATCCGTGGCTTCGACATAGTACCTGGCACCGTTCTTGGTGACGAGGGCCTCGACGCCGTCCTCCATTAGCATGGACAGCATGTTGTCCTTCAGCTGGTTCTCGAACCTTCTGCGGACGGGGGCGCTCTTCAGGCCTATCTCTGAATATCTCACGAGGAGTACGGACACGCCACCGCCATCGCCTGGTCGGTTAAAAGGGTGATGGGTCCTCAGAGGGACGCCACCACCACGATGAGGTACAGGAGGGATATCACGGCCAGGGCGTAGATTATCGGGCTCACCTCCTTCCAGCGGTTCGCACCGATCATGCACACGCTGTAGAATATGATGCCGAACACGATTCCGTCGGTGATGGAGTAGGTGAGGATCATCATGATGATGGTCGCGAGGACGGCCACGGACACGGGCCAGTCATCCCACTTGACCCCCTTCAGCTGGGTGATCATGGCGGCTCCGACTATGAGCATCGCGCCGACCGTACAGCTGTAGTCCACGACCTGGAACACCGGGCCTATGAACAGCGCGACGGCGAACAGCACGGCCACGGTTAGGGATGCCAGACCCGTCCTGGCGCCGGCCTCGATTCCGACGGTGGACTCCGCGAAGGATCCCGTGGGCGTCGCACCGACGACTCCGCTGATGACGGATGTGGCGGAGTCGGCTATCATCGCCTTCTCGCACTGGACGTTGCCGTTCTCGTCTATGATCCCCGCCCTCTCTCCTGTGGCCATCAGGGTGCCTGTGCTGTCGAAGAACTGGACGAACGTCAGCGATATGACGACCATCAGGAACTCCACGCTCACGAGGTCCGATGAGAGCCCGTCGATGAACGCGCCGAACTCGGGCATCACCGGAACGGACACCAGGGAATCGGGTATCGCGATTATGCCGAACACCATGCCGACTATCGCCGTTATGATCATACCGAAGAATATCGCCCCGGTGACCTTCCTGGCATAGAGGAACAGCGTCAGGAGGATGCAGAACAAGGACAGGATGACGGGAGGACTGGAGAACTCGCCGAGAGCCACGAGGGTCGAGTCGGAGTTGACGATGATCCCTGCGTTCTGGAGACCGATGAACACTATGAAGCAACCGATACCGGCCGTGATGCCGAACCTCAGGCTCGGCGGAATCTGGTCGAGGACCTTCTTCCTGACACCGCTCACGGCGATGAGGAAGAAGATTATGCCTGAGAGCAGGACAGCGACGAGGGCCTCCTGCCATGTGTATTGCAGACCTATCACGATGGTGTATGTGAAGAACGCGTTCACTCCCATGAGCGGGGCCTGTGCGACGGGGTACTTCGCGTACAGCGCCATCAGCAGCGTACCGATGATGGACATGACGATGGTCGCCGTGTAGCACGCGGATTGGTCCATCCCCGCATCCGCCATCATGGACGAGTTGACGACGATGATGTACGCCATCGCGAGGAAGATCAGTACTCCGCCCTTGACCTCGGTCTTTATGTCGGAGCCTCTTTTTGTTATCTCGAAGAAACGGTCCAGAGCGCCGGTTGTCTCCATGCTTGGGCGCACGGGTTGTGCCCTTTTAAGCCGTTCTCCGACAGCCCTTTATTCGACTTCCAGATACCGTCATTCATGGAGCTGGCTGTCATCCTGATAGGGCTGATCGTACTGGGGTTGTGCTCCGGGCTTTTCGGCGCCCTGTTCGGTCTCGGAGGAGGTGTGATATTCGTTCCGATCCTCCTGCTGTCAGGTGTCGCCGAGACCGCCACGCAGGCGGTGGCCATGAGCCTGGTCGGGATCATAGCAGGTTCCGTGGGAGCATCCACAGTCCTGATCAGCAAAGGGCTCTCGAACGTACGCCTCGGCCTCATGATGGAGATAACGACCTGCATCGGGGCGATAATAGGTGCGATGTTGGCCACCTACCTCGAGTCATGGATCCTCATGGTCCTGTTCTCGGTCATAATCATATACAGCGCATTCCGCATGATCATCAACCCTGAGAGGACCGTGGAGCCGTCCGACGGGGAGGACGGACCGATGACGTTCAGATACAGGGACGAATCCATAGGCGAGGACATCCGCTACGAGATCCAGAACGTCAAGAGCGGCATGGGCATCTGCACATTCGCCGGCGCCATCTCATCCATGACGGGGGTCGGTGGAGGGGCGATCAAGGTCCCGCTGATGAACCTCCACATGCACATCCCGATGAAGGCCGCCAGCTCGACCAGCAGCTTCATGATCGGCATCACCGCGTTCTCCGGTGCGATCACCTACTTCTTCGCAGGGGTCTTCACCGACCCTGCCGTATCCCCGCTGCTCAGCGGCGCCGGGATCGAGTCGCTTCTTCCGTGCGCTGCATGCCTCGCCTTCGGCGCGTTCTCCGGATCCCTGATAGGGGCCCGCTACGCCAGGAGGATTCCGTCGAGCCACCTCAGGAAGTACTTCTCGATCGTCCTCTTCGTCATGGCTGTCCTCGTCCTCCTCCAGGCAGGTGGTGTCCTGTGAACGCACCCGATCTCAACAGGAGCACTGCGACGACCCTGAGGGTCGGAATAGTCATCGGCATGGTCCTGATGCTCGCGGGACTCTGCCTCTACTTCATGGACGGGACGGACACCCTGATCTACATCGGCCTGCTGGTCCTGATCGTCTCACCTTTCCTGGGGGTCATCGCATCCTTCGTGGTGCTGGTCATCGAGAGGGACTGGAGATGGGCGGCGGTCGCGGCCATTCTCTTCGTCGTCACTGCGATCGGGATCGTCATCAGCCTCGAGTGATTCTATAACCCCTTATCCCGATAACCGTCTGGAGATCGGATGAACGGCTACACGGTCATAGATGAGAACAGATGGAGGAGAAGGGAGCACTGCGCCATTTTCAGGCACTACGTCGAGCCGTCGTACTGCATGACGGTCGACCTGGATGTCACCAACTTCCTGAGGACCGTGCGCAACGAAGGGTACTCGTTCACCATGTCGTTCATATGGGTAGTGTCCAAGTGCGCCAACGAGATCGAGGAGTTCCGCTACCGCTTCCTCAGTGAGAGGGTCGTCCTGTTCGACAAGATCGACACATCGTTCGCGTACATGGACGAGGGGGATGACCTGTTCAAGATGGTCACCGTCCCGTTCAGGGATTCCATGAGGGAGTACGTCCAGGAGGCCACGAGGGCCGCCAGGGCGCAGAAGGTCTACTTCCCATCGCCCCCGGGCATCGATGTGTTCCAGTTCTCCCCGATCCCATGGGTGTCCTACAGTCATATATCCCATACGAACCCCGGACATCGGAACAACGTCACGCCGATGTTCGACTGGGGGAGATACTCGGAGAGGGATGGCAAGGTCACGATGCCGTTCTCCGTGCAGGCGCATCACTCGTTCGTCGACGGCATACACATCGGCAGACTGATAGACAGCGTCCAGAGCTACATGGACGAGTACTGAGATGACGATTTGAGAATTGGTGCAAGGGAAGGGATTTGAACCCTCGAACTCCTACGAGAATAGGCCCTGAACCTATCTCCTTTGGCCAGGCTCGGATACCCTTGCAAAGAGCCTGAGGCCAAGGATTACATTCTTGTATATAGTAGTTCCGAGTCGAGGTCGCCTGAAGGATCACTCCTTCATTATCTTCATCCACCCGCCGGATTCGTAGATGGCGAGCTGCCTCTTGGCAAGGATGCCCTCGAACTCCTCCCAGGTGATGACGTCGAGCCTGTTGTTCTTCCCCTTGGTGAACTGGATCCCATCAGTACCCTTTACCTTTCCGGGCTTCAGTCCCTTGTTCTTGGCGATGGCCTGTGCCTTCTTGATATCGATGCGTTCCATTGCTATGGCAAACACCCCCTGTTATGGAGTAAATATCCCACTCTGTCGTATTTAAAGATTCTTTAAATATTGGCCAAAAATCGGTGCCATTTTACCATTTCCGGGCTGCCTCCAAAGAGCCAGATGTCTGCCTTCCTGAATGGGGCTGAGGACGACCGCGGAGATGGATGGATTCTCCATTTGCGGGAGGACCACAATAAATATGAAGTCAAGCGGGATGAAGAGTGCCATGGCGCAAGCCGACAGGATTCTGCTCAGGTCCTCGCCCGCAGAGAACACCAGCCCCGAGATGGGCATACTCTTGGGTCATGCCCTAGCCATGGACAACCGCAAGGTCGTGGTGGGCAGGGACCTGATGAGGAGCAGCTCCATGATGAAGGAGGCCCTAGTGGCCGGACTGACATCCTCCGGTGCGAACGTTCTCGACGTAGGCGTAGTCAGCTGTCCCGCGCTGGCACTGGCCGCCTCCAAGGGTGACTGCGCCGTATACGTCACGGAGTACCGCGGATACGGCATGACCAGCGGATACCTCCTGGTCAACCCCAACGGAAGCCTGTTCAGGAAGGAGCAGCTCAGACATCTGGAGATGTACCTCGTGGATCCCCCGAAGCTCCCAGAATCCGGAGGTCTGGGTCATGTGTATGAGGTGTACGGCGCCGTTGACGAGTACAACGCCAGACTGAGGTCTCTGCCCCCCGAGAAAGCGGAGTGCTCCGTCGTCATGGACTGCAACTGCGGCCCCGTCTCCGACTCCGCGCCTCAGATACTCAACTCCATGGGCGTCGACGTGCTGACGCTCAACGCGCAGAGGGACCTCGACTACGTATCAGGCGAGATGGATTCCCACGGGATACGCTCTGACAACGTTCAGAGGCAGGTCCAGTCCGAATCCGGGTACATCGGATGCGCCATGAACAAGGCCGGGACGATGACATCAGTCCTGGACGAGAACGGCCGCGAACTGAAGCCGGAGGAGGTGTTCGCGCTCACCGTCATGTTCCTGAGGCCGAAGAGCATCGCGGTCCCCATCGACACGTCCACGCTCATAGAGGATGCGTTCTACGGAAGGCTCAGCGAAGATCAGCCGCAGGTCGATTCGGACGGATACGTCATGACTTCCAAGAACGCGGCGGCTGTCTGCGAAGCCGTCGCATCCGGAGCAGAGCTCGGGTTCTACGACGGCGGTATCATCTACAGGGACATCAGCATGATGCCCGACGGGATCAGGACCGCCGCGGTCATGGCCGGGATTGCCGGCGACAAGAGCATAAACAAGATGATCGGGACGTTCCCGGAATACCTTCGCAGCAGGTCGGTGCGCGACTTCTCCGCCGTACCCGAGGCGTTCAAACGCGAGATGGACGAGAGGCTCCCCGGCATGGAGGGCAGGACGCTCGTGCGCGACTACGCCTGGAGGGTCGACCTGGAGGGCGGATGGTTCCTGGTGCGTCTAATCAAGACTCCCGGGCCCGCCATCGAGATCGTAGCCGAGTCCAAGGACAGGGCATATGTCATCGGCCTCGTCGAGATCGCGGGGGACCTGGTCGATGAGTGCCTCAAGGCCCTCTGACCTCGGAATATCACTTCTATATCGACGGGCTCCCCGCGGGAGTCGTACGCCCTCCAGCTCCTCCTGTCGTACGGCTGGCAGGTGATGAAATGGATCCCGCCGGTGTTGCTGAAGAACTCCTTGTCCGCCTCCGACGGCTCGTTGGAGTATCCCGGGTGGGAATGGGCGGACCCGGCTATGCTGTAGTCTATCGGCTCCATCCACTGGTTGAGGAAGCTGTGGCTGTCGCCGTACACCGTCCCCGGCAGCAGGATCATCTCCGAGATCACCCCATCTATCTCCCTCGTCATGCACAGGAACTCGTCGGGATACGTCGACCTGGCGGCGGCGTTGAATCCGTCGATGAAGTCGATATCCACCCCCCTGATGCGGTTCATAGGGTGTTCACCAGCTTGTCCCTCACCCTTGAGTAGAAGTCGGTGTCGTAGCGTATGAACCTGGCCTTACGGTCGGATAGCATGAAGTCCACCTTCGAGCACCCGTCCATCTTGAACTCCTCCTGTCCGTCGAGGACTATGAGGCACTCCTTGTCCAGGACGTTCTCCACGGTAATCTTGGATGTTGCCGGCACGATGAACGGACGGGAGTTGAACTTGTATGCGGCCATCGGGACGACCATCAGCGCCTTCACCTTGGGATCCATATAAGGGGCCCCGAGGCTCATGGCATAGCATGTGGACCCGGTGGGGGTCGATATGATGAGTCCGTCCGCCCTCAGCTCGGATGCCAGGACGTCGTCGATGTAGACCCTGAAGTGCCTGATCTTGGCGACGGATGCCGTGTGAACCACGGCTTCGTTCACGGAGGGTGTGAGATACTGCCCGTTGTACCAGCAGTTCAGCCTGAACCTGGTCTCCACGATGTAGTCCTCCCTGAGCAGGCGGTCGATCCCCTCCTTGATGTGGTCGTGATCGATCTCGGCGAGGAACCCGACGCTGCCACCGTTGATGCCTATGACCTTGGCATCGGTGTGCTGGAGGGCCCTGAGGAGCGTCCCGTCGCCTCCGACCACGATCACGATGTCGACGTCCATGTCGGCGAGAGGCATCCCGGGGATCCCCATCACCTCGGCTATGTCCGAGTCCACGAAGTACGTCTGGCCCTGCAGGGCGTCGATGACCTCCTGCGTGTACTTCACCGCGTTCCTGACGTGCCTGTTGGTGTAGACTCCGTACCTGTGCTCGCCGAGGGTCTCCCTCTGGGTGATGATCAGGTTGTAGACACTCATGTCCCCGACGGCGATGAAGTTGGACCTGTGCTCCAGATCGAACGGCATGTCCAGTACGTTGCCCTCGAGGTCGTAGACCTCTCCCCCGGCCTCCCTGAGGATGATGGTGCTCGCGGCGATGTCCACGATTCTGATGGCACGGGTGTACTTCTCGGACTTCATCAGGAATCCGTCGGCCTCCCCCTCACCGACGATGGCCATCTCCAAGGATGCGCATCCCAGGGAGCGGGAGGACTTCACGCGCTTGGCGAGGGCGAACGCGTCAGGATGGGCCCCGTTGCCCATGTAGATCATGACGAACAGGTCGTCCATCACGGCCTTCCTGACGTGGATCGGACAGCCGTTCTTGAAGGCACCCTTCCCCTTCTCCGCGGTGTAGACGTCCCCCGTGACAGGGTTCCTGAGATAGCCGAGACGGATGTCCGACAGCTTGGACGTGCCGACCGCCAGGGAGATCGTGAAGTACGGTATCCCCGCGATGGCGTTGGACGTCCCGTCTATCGGATCCATGACGAGGGTCTCCTCAGCACCATTGTCCACGAAGCCGATCTCCTCGCTGAGGATGTTCAGCGGGATGCGGTTAGACTGGATGTGCATCAGTGCGGCGTTCTCGGCCACCTTGTCTATCTGCGAGGTGGGCGTCCCGTCGGCGCCCATGCAGACCTCCTCGCCCTTGCACCTGGAGTTCGGGATCTTCTCGATGGCGGCCTGTACCGCATCGGCGATGCCCGAAAGGGTTTCCATCGTGATCATGTCCCGGGGGATGGTATTTCCCATTTTATATGCGATGTTCGATGGCTCACCATCATGGATGCTTTGGGTTTCACGTCCGGCAGGGTGTTCTCCGAGAGGGGTCGCCTATACACAGTGTCGTCCTGCCCCGGGAAGAGGGTCTACGGCGAGAGGCTGGTCCGCTCGTCCGGGATGGAGATGCGGGAGTGGGATCCGCGCAGGAGCAAGCTGGGGGCATACCTGTCGGTCGGAGGGACCGCGTTCCCGTTCAGAGCGGACAGCAGCGTCCTCTATCTGGGGGCGTCCAGCGGCACCACCGCATCGCATGTGGCGGACATATGCTCCGACGGGAAGGTGTACTGCGTGGAATTCGCCCAGAGGATGTTCAGGGACCTCGTGAAGACCTGCGAGGACAGGCCGCAGATGATCCCCATCCTGGGCGACGCTACGAAGCCTCAGGAGTACTCTGTGTTCGCCGGCTCAGTCGACGTGGTCTACCAGGATGTGGCCCAGAAGAGGCAGGCGGACATCATCTGCGACAACATGGACGCCTTCGGCGCGACGTACGGCATGGTTGCGGTGAAGGCCCGCTCCGAGGACGTCACCGCCGCTCCGGAGAAGGTGTTCGCCGACACGGAGGCGCGCATCAGGGACAGGGGTTTCCACATCGTCGACGCACGTCCGCTGGAGCCGTACGAGAAGGCGCATGAGATGATCGTTTTCGAGAGGCGGCGAGGATGAGGACGGCGTACGCTGTGGCGTTCTCTGGGGACCGTTTCCTGATGGTCTGGCACAGTCGCCGCAACGGGTGGGAGATGCCCGGAGGGCACGTGGAGGAAGGCGAGACGTCCGCCCAGGCGGCGGCCCGCGAGTTCCTGGAGGAGGCCGGGTACGAGGTGGAGATCCTAGAGACGCGCGACATTGGGTACTGCGACGTCTGCGCGGCGGTGCTGGGGCGTAAGGTGAGGGACGACAGCGAGATGGAGTCCCGCCTGTTCTCCGAGCTGCCCGAACAGCTCTCGTTCGACCGCGAGGAGTACCTGGACACGATCCCATGGGCCAAATCCGTCGTGGACTCCCGCGTTAGAGCCCCCTCCCGCCGATGGGTCACGCGCGTCCGCGCTCCCATAAGACCTTTTAAATACTCTATCCGCATCGCAAGCCTCAGCCTCGCCGCCTAGGATATGATTCGGAGGATCAGACTATGGCAAGAATGCACACAAGAAGGAAGGGCAAATCCTGTTCCAAACGCCCCATGATTTCCGAGAACCCCGCATGGGTTCCTCTCAACGCCACCGAGATAGAGGACCTCATCGTGAAGCTCGCGAAGGACGGAATGGTCTCCGCCAGGATCGGACTTGTTCTCAGGGACCAGTACGGTGTCCCCAACGTCAAGCTCGCCACCGGCAAGACCATCACCCAGATCATGGAGGAGAAGGGAGTCGCAGGATCCCTCCCCGAGGACCTGGCCAACCTCATGAGGCGCGCCATCGACCTGAACGTCCACCTCAGGGACAACAGGGGAGATGTCTCCAACAGGAGGGGTCTCAACATGATCGAGGCAAAGATCAGGAGGCTCGAGCGCTACTACAAGAGGAACGGTGTCCTTCCCGCAGACTGGAAGTACAGTCTCAGCAACGCGGAACTCATGCTCAAGTGAGTCCCATGGAGGACAAGGTACCTTCAAAACTCCTTACCACTCTTTCTACAGCCGCGGACATAGTCCGCGGCCATGACTTCATCCAGGTATACTCCCACTACGATGCGGACGGTGTGTCGTCCGCGGCCATCCTCGCCAAGACGCTGCTCAGAGCGGGGAAGGAGTTCCGCGTCACGCTCTTCACGACGCTGAACGACTACAACATGGAGGTCATCCGCAACACCAAGGCGGACTGCATCATCATCTCGGACCTCGGGGCGTCGTACATCGACCAGCTGGACCAGCTGGAGCAGGATGTTGTGGTCCTCGATCACCACACGATAATCTCCGAGGCGAAGAGGGTCTGCTACGCCAACCCGCACCTCTACGGGATCGACGGCATGACGTCGGGATGCGGCGCCACGATGTGCCTGCTGTTCGCTGTCACCATGGACGAGAACAACTGGGACCTGGTGCAGATCGCCTTCGCCGGCATCGCGGGGGATAGGCAGCACATCAACGGGCTCTCCGGGCTGAACACGTACCTCCTCGAGGAGGGGACGAAGAGGGGCTACATCGAGAGGATGCAGGGCTCCCTCATACCTTCCGGAGACCTCCAGACCGAGCTGTTCCTGATAACGGACCCGTACATACGCGGCGTCAGCGGCAACGTCGACGGCGTGGCCAAGCTGATGTCCGACGCGGGGATCGAGAATGGCAAGACGTTCATGGACCTCACCGAGGAGGAGCGCAGGAGGCTCTCGTCCCTCATCGCCATCAAGCTCACCGAGCAGGGGGTGCAGCTCTCATCGATGAACGAGATCGCCCGCGACAGGTACTACCTGAAGGGCATGAAGATGGATGCGGAGTACCTCTCTGCCATCCTGAACAACTGCGGACGCTCGGGCATCGGAGGCGTGGGGATCGCCGCCGGCATGGGCGACGAGAGATGCATACAGGAAGGCGCCAGGCAGAACCAGGAATCATCCAAGGCCGTCGTCGAGAGCATGGTCGAGCTGGATTCCAGAGGCCTGAACCAGATGGAGCACATACAGTGGTTCGATTCCACGGATTCCGGGTTCACGGGCATGCTCTGCGGCATCTCGATGCAGTCCATAGGCGACCACACGAAGCCCACCATCGGCATGAACAAGTCGAACGACCCGGTCAACCTGTCCTCGAGAGGCATGTGGTGCCAGCTGGACAGAGGGGTCGACCTCGCCAAGGCCATGAGGGAGGCCTGCGCCTCCGTGGGCGGACAGGGCGGCGGACACAAGATCGCCGCAGGCGGATCGGTACCGCTGGACAAGGTGGACGAGTTCCTTCAGAACCTGGACAGAATCATCGGCGAGCAGATCAGCTCCGCCAGGTGACCTCCACTTCGTCCGTCCTGAACCTCTGGCGAACCGCGGTCTCCGCCACATCCATCCTTACGCCGGAATTGTACATCTCCGCACCGAGCCATGCGATCATGGCGCCGTTGTCCATGCAGAACCTGCGGTCCGGCACGTACATCTCCGCACCACGGGCATGCGCCATGTCGGCGACCATGTCCCTCAGGCGGTTATTCTGGGCCACCCCTCCGCCGAGCAGGACCTCGTCCTTCCCTATGTGCGCCATCGCCCTCTCGGTGACCTCGGTCAGCATCGCGAACGCGGTCTCCTGCACTGACAGGGCGATATCCTCCAGCGGAACGCCCTTCTTTCTCAGAGCCACGGCGGCGGTCATGAGGCCCGAGAACGACACGTCCATCCCCTTCACCGAGTAGGGCAGCGGATAGTAGCGGTCCCCGTCCTTCGCAAGCTTCTCGAACACCGGCCCCGCGTAGAATCCCATCCCGAGCTCCCTGCCGAGCTTGTCGAGCATGTTGCCGACCCCGATGTCCTGCGTCTCGCCGAAGATCCTATAGCGGCCCTCCGCGAAGGCGATGACCTGGGTGTTGCCGCCTGACGCGTAGAGCAGCGCGGGATCATCGCAGCCGCACTGTGCGCGGCCGATCTCCACATGTGCGACGCAATGGTTCACACCGACTATCGGGACCCCGAGAGAGCACGACAGCGCCCTGGCGGCGGTGCCGGCCACACGGAGACAGGGGCCGAGGCCGGGGCCCATCGAGAAAGACACCAGGCCGACGTCGGAGAGGCTGATGCCTGCCTTGTCCACCGCTTCGCGGATGATGCGGGAGACGACATCGGAATGGTGGTTCGCCGCCTCCCTGGGATGGAGCCCGCCTTCCTTGGGACGGAACATGTCCAACTCATTGGCGAGGACGTTGCAGTCGTCGTCGACTATCCCCACGCCCAGCGTGTGGGCGGTACCCTCGATCCCCAGCGTGATCATGAGGTTCCCGAGACCTTCTCCGTATTTGAAGTCGCGTAAAACGTCCCCTCTTATGGACAAATATATAACATACTCGGAACTAGTAGAAGCTAAGCGTGCATCTGATGGGGTCATCGGCGTTTAGATGCTCATTCATCCAATAATCTCCTACATAGACCTCCTCCACGCTCCGTAATATATCGATGGTCGAGCCAAAAGATATAAGAACAGGAAGGATATCATGCCCTATGCTGGGCTCGTGGTCTAGGGGTTATGACGTCGCCTTGACATGGCGGAGGTCGCCGGTTCAAATCCGGCCGGGCCCACCAGCTTCTATTTTCTCAACTACGATCGCATCGTTCATTTTGCGCTCGTTCGGGATTTGATATCTATGGATTTTGCAGCCGCTATCGGGACCGTCAACACGTATGTATGGTATGTAGCGTTCGTGTTCCTGGTCGGCCTCGGTATCTATTTCATGATTAGGCTGAAAGGTCTCCCGATTTTCAGGATACACAAGACATCGAAGCTTGCTCTGTCCGGAACAAAGGAAGGCAAACACAGCCACACAGTATCGTCGTTCGAAGCTTTCTGTATCGGCCTCGGCGCCCGTGTGGGCGTCGGGAACATCGCCGGAGTCGCCAGCGCCATCGTCGTCGGAGGTCCCGGAGCCGTGTTCTGGATGTGGATCTTCGCAATCATCGGATCCGCCAGCAGTTTCATGGAATCCACCCTCTCCCAGATGTTCAAAGAGAAGAAGTCCGATGGACAGTACCACAGCGGACCTGCCTACTACGCCCTCAAGGGTGTCGGAAGTCGCCCCCTGGCCGTCCTTCTCGCGGTCCTCATCATCATCACGTTCGGAATCGGATTCGTCGGCGTCCAGGCGACGAACTCCGCCACAGCGCTGGACAGCGCCTTCAGCCAGTATCTCGGACTCGAGAACGGAACGATCATCTTCGGTGCCATAATCGCCCTCGCCGCTGCCATCATCATCTTCGGTGGCCTCAAGAGGATCGCGGTCTTCTCCACCAAGCTCGTCCCCATCATGGCCCTCGCCTGGTTCGTCTTCTGCATCATCATCGTCTGCTGCAACATCGACGGAGTCGTCCATGCCGTGGAGATGATCTTCGAGAACGCATTCGGAATCCAGTCCATCGGCGGAGGTGCGCTGGGAACCGTCATGATGATGGGTCTCAAGCGCGGAGTGTTCTCCAACGAGGCGGGTCTCGGTTCCATCGCCAACATCGCCGGAACCGCGGATGTCAAGCACCCTGTCAAGCAGGGTATGATCCAGTCCTTCGGAACCATCGTCGACACCCTGATCGTCTGTTCTTTCACAGCGTTCGTCATCCTCTCCTCGGGCACGTACGACCAGATCATCAACGTGTTCAACGAGGGAGTCACCGACGTAGGAAACGCGACCCTCGTGCAGAACATCGCCGAGGCCACATTCCTCGGAGAGGCGGGACCGATCATCATCTCGATCTTCCTGCTGCTGTTCGCGTTCACCAGCCTGATCGGATACTACACCATGAGCGAGTCCAACATCAGGTTCATCAAGGACAGCAAGGGATTCGTCTTCGCGGTCCGTGTCCTGGTCATCGCCGTGGCGTTCCTGTCCTGTGTCATCAGCACCGGACAGATGGAGACCATCTGCGACACGTTCATGGCAGCCATGGGTGCCGTCAACATGATCGTCGTGTTCTACCTGAGCAAGTTCGTCTTCAGGGCCTACAAGGACTGGAGGGAGCAGGAGGACGCAGGCGTGGAAGACCCGGTGTTCCATCGCGACGTGGTCAAGGACCTCTGCAACGATAAGACAAACATCACCGAGTGGGAGTGATCCCATGACGCCGGGGGATACCCCGGCTGAAAACCACTTACCCCGCCGCGAGACGTTCTTCCGGCGGGGCGACAGCTTCACCGTGTGACTCAGAGGATCGCTATGTTCTCCGAGATCACAGCGTCATCGTGAGCCTTGTATCCGAGGACGAACTCTATCTCGTCGCTGTGCTTCCCCTTGATCATCTTGAGATCGGTGGAATCGTAGCCGATGATCCCCTTGGCGACGACGGATCCGTTGCAGACGATATCGACGACATCGCCCTTGTTGAACCTGCCCTCCACATCACTGATCCCAACCGGCAGCAGGGATTTGTGGGCCAGGACGGCCTTCTGCGCCCCATCGTCTATGATGATCCTCCCCGATGAATGGGCGGACTTAATCCAGCGCCTCTTCTTGGATATGCCTGAGTTCGCCACGAATATCGTGCCTATGTCGTCCCCGGTGCATGCCCTGTAGATGACCTGGTCCTCCTTGCTGAGGGCGATGATCATGCTGCAGGCGGCATCGTGGCAGACCTGCGCCGCGCTGAGCTTCGTCTTCATGCCGCCGGTGCCGACCCCGGACACGGAGTCCCCGGCCATGTGGCGGACATCGTCGATGCTGTAGACGACCGGCACGAGCTTCGCATCCGGATTGGAGGTGGGGTCGCTGTTGTACAACCCGGCGACGTCGGACAGGATTATGAGCAGGTCGGCATCCGTCCTGCTGGCCACTATCGCCGAGAGGGTGTCGTTGTCGCCGAACTTGATCTCGCTGATGCACACCGCATCGTTCTCGTTGAAGATCGGCACGACGCCGTTCTTCAGCAGGGACTCGATGGTGTTGTTCATGTTCACGGCCTCCGTCCTGTCGGAGTAGTTGTCCAGCGTCATCAGGACCTGGCCCACAATCATGCCGTGGCGCTGGAAGCACTCGCCCCACTCCTTCATCAGTATCCCCTGACCGACGGCGGACGCCGCCTGTCTGATCGGGATCTCGTTGGGCTTCGGCTTCACCTTCATCGCCTTCAGACCGATGGCGATAGCTCCGGACGAGACGATGAGCACCTCTATGCCCATCCCTCTGAGACGGGCGACCTGCTCCGCGACGGAGTCCATGAAGTCCCTGGAGATTGACGTCTGGTTCCTCATGATCGATGAGGACCCGATCTTGACCACGACCCTCCCGACCTCTCCGAGGAGGTCCTTCCTGGAGACCATGTCACTCCCCTCTGTAGGGGTAGGGAGCGTTCGACGGGGTGTGCTTGAACGGCCTGCACCCCGGGCCCACGTAGTCCTTGACCACCTGGCCGTTCCCGACCAGGACGTACTTGTAGATCATCAGGCCCTCCATCCCGACCGGTCCGCGAGCATGGATCTTGTTCGTGCTGATCCCGACCTCCGCACCCTTGCCGTACCTGTATCCGTCGGCGAACCTCGTGGATGCGTTGACGAAGACGTCCGCCGAGTCGACGGACCTGGCGAAGGCGGCGGCGCGCCTGACGTCCTTCGTGACGATCGCATCGGTGTGATGGGAACCGTGCGCGTTGATGAAATCCACGGCCTCCTGCAGGGAGCCAACGACCTTGATGGAGATTATGAGGTCCCCGTATTCGGTGTCCCAGTCCTCGGATGTCGCGGGGATGGCGTCGGTCATCCTGCATACCGCCTCGTCCCCTCTGACCTCCACACCGTTGGCCTCGTAGGCTGATACGATGCGCGGAACGAACACATCTGCGATGGCGGAACTGACCAGAAGGGTCTCCGTGGCATTGCAGACCGCGGGATACTGGATCTTGGAGTCCAGGGCGACCTCGACCGCCATATCCTGGTCGGCGAACTCGTCGACGTAGACGTGACATACGCCCGCGGCATGTCCGAGGACAGGGATCCGGGTGTTCTCCTGTATGTAGCGGACGAACTCGTTTGATCCCCTGGGGATGAGCAGGTCGATGTACCTGTCCAGGTCCAGGATGACGTTGATATCCGCCCTAGTCTCGAGGAGGACGAACGCATCGGCTGGGACCCCTGCCGTCGAGGCGGCGTCCCTCAGGATCGTGAACAGTACGCGGATCGAGTTCGCGGCCTCCCTCCCACCCTTGAACGCCACCGCGTTGCCGGACTTGAGGCACAGGGACATGATCTGCGGGACCACGTCGGGACGGGACTCGAATATCATCCCGAGCATCCCGATGGGGCAGCGGATCTGGTACAGGGTGAGGCCGTCGTCCAGATCGAGCGCGGACATCTGCTCTCCGACGGGGTCCGCCAGGCCAATGACGTCGTTGATGCCCGCGATCATCCCGTCGATCTTGGATCCGTCGATCTTCAGCCTCTTGTACATCGATCCGGATATCTCGCCGCTGTCCAGCATCGCCTTCGCGGCCTCCAGATCCCTGGTGTTGGCCTCCAAGATCTGCTCGCGCGACGCGTCCAGTGCTTGCGCCATGGCGCCCAGCGCCCTGTCCTTGACCTCCGTGGACAACACGGACAGTTCTATCGAAGCTGCTTTGGCCCTCTTGATATCCGAGACGACGTCAGACATTGTACCGACCCGTAATCGCCGATGCCAATAATAATTGCGCGTACGCGCGAATAATATTTTTATAGCGTGAGAAGTTGGGGAATCCTGAGCCGAGGTAGCCAAGCCCGGTATGGCGGCGGTCTCGAAAACCGCTGGAGTAATCCTCGGGAGTTCGAATCTCTCCCTCGGCGCCATTTCTTTCATCCTCATCCAGTTGCCATCCGTACTTACAGTCATCGCCTAATCTATGTGAGCTACTGTTACACTACTTTTCGAAAAGGAAAACTAGTATTTTCACTACTTTTCGAAATAAAAAAGTAGTAATTTTACTATTTTTAGAAACGGAAAAATAGATTACTCCGAATTGGGATCTACTCTCATGGAGAGGAAGATCACCGCTTTGTTGCAGAAATGGAAGGACAGTGGTGATGAGACCGCCCTCATGGTCAAAGGAGCCAGACAGGTCGGGAAGACATACATCATCGACGAATTCGGGACCAGTAACTACGATTATTATCTGAAGATTGATCTGAGGGATGAGAGAATTGATGACGATTTCTGGGCGGGGAAACAGACTGAGCTCATCCAGAGGATAACATTGAGGTATCCGGAATTCCGTGTCGTCAAAGGAAAGTCCCTTCTGTTCCTCGACGAGATACAGGACTGTCCCGCCGCCATATCCGCCCTGAAGGCACTGTCCAAAGACAGAACACTCGATGTCATCTGCTCCGGATCATTCCTCGGCCTGTACGAGAAATCACCCAAAAGATACCCTGTAGGCTACGTGCACGAAATCACGATGCACCCCATGGATTTTGAGGAATACCTGTGGGCACTTGGACTGTCACACGAACAGACCGAAAGCATAGGAAGGCATGTCCGCGAGAGGAAACCGTTCGACCCGCCCGTTCTCCATACAATGGAGTCATACTACCGTCAATACCTCATCGTGGGAGGGATGCCGCTACCTGTACTGAAATCAGTGACCTCCGTCAACGCCGGGGATTACATGGACGCGCAGGATGACATCATCAACGGATACGAGCAGGACATCCTGGCCTATGCGGAGGACGCGAAGGATGATGTCTTGAAACTCCTGAGACTGGTCCCGACGGAGCTGGGCAAGACCAACAAGCGCCTCAGATTCAAGGACATAGACAACGAGGAGAACAGGGGCATCAGAGAATACAGGGAACCGATAGACTGGATAGAGGGCTCCAGATTCGTCACCGTATGCCGCAGACTGTCGGCGATTGAGCGCCCGCTGAGAAGGAACTCCAGAGAGAGTATGTTGAAGATGTACATGGTGGACACCGGGCTCCTCGTGAGGATGTACGGCGGCGGCACCGTGGAGGCGATGATGAGAAAAGACCTGTCGATCAATGAAGGTGCCATCGGCGAGAACTCCGTCTGTCAGATGCTCACAGCATGCGGCATCTACCCGTTCTACTATGAAGTGGACAAGGAGGTGGAGGTGGACTTCATCGCCGAGATCGGATCGGAGATATTCGCCATCGAAGTAAAGACCGGGAAGAAACGCCGTGCAAGATCGCTCAAAAAAATGATGGAGATGGATGCAGGCAGAAACATAAGCAGATGGGTAAAATTCGAGTACGGCAACATCATGATGACCGAGGATGGTGTGGAACAATATCCCCTGTTCTGCGCCGCATTCGCCGGACTGTTGACATCAGAGGCAGAGGTGCACCTGACGAGGGGGGACCACGATCTGGTCATCTGAGACGAAACATGGAAAAGTCGTTCTCAGATACTCCAATCATGAACGACAGCTCGAAATTCTGGACTGCAGTGTTGGTATCGACCGCCCTCATCCTGCTGGACGTTGCGCTGATCCTGATGTCGGCGATACCGATGTGGCTGTTCTGGGTGATCCTGGCGGCCTCGATCGTCCTCATGTTCGTGCCGATCCTGTCGTTCAAGGGTGCCCAGGCATCGGTTTCCGACGGTCGCCTCCGCATCAAAGCACCTTTCGTCGACCTGGACATACCGCTCTCATCGATCCAGGCCGTCGAATGCAGGACATCGTTCGACATGGGTCTCCGCATGTACGGATACGGAGGGATCAGCTCGGGATCCGGAGATTTCACGAACAAGGAGTTCGGATCGTACACGTTCGCCGGGACCAAGAAGACCCCTCTATACGTCATAGTGCGCCATAGTGGGAAGAAGATCCTGGCCTTCAACGTCGGCGACGAGACGGAGACCATGGCCGTCTATCGCGCCCTGATAGAAGGGACGGATGCCAAGGGTGTCGTCATCACCCCAGAGGAATCCGAGAAGGCGGCCGGCGGCCACAGAAGCATGAGGAACTTCCTGGTCGCTTTCACAGTGATCTGCATCGCGGTCGTCGCCGTCATCATCGTCGTCATGATGGTGTCAGGCCACGTGAGCGTGAGCATGGATGACGACAGCTTGGAGATCGATGCCACCATGATGCACGAGGACATTCCGTTCGACGACATATCGTACGTCGAGCTCAGAGACGATGTGGATTACGGTATGAGAACAGGGGGCTTCGGCGGGAGCGACATAAGCAGCGGCAACTTCAGGAACGACGAGTTCGGGTCGTACAGGCTCGCCATACACAACGACGTCGGTCTGTGCATAGTCGTGCACCTCGTCGATGGGAACGTCGTGGTGTTCAACATGGACAACGAGGAATCCACGAGAACGTTCTACGCGGACCTGGTCGATGTCCTCGACGGAGATGTCACGCCTATGATCCTCCGGATGCCCACAGGAGCATGTCTGTTGTAAAAACAACATATCCTTTATAACAGACCATCCCGGTAGTTACATCGGATACTATGCAGCCGAACATGCAGAAATACCCCCTCACAGACGAACAGATGGATGCCCTTCTCGCCAGGGCGAGGATGGGTGTGATCTCCACCATCGGGGAGGACGGATACCCCTATGGAACACCCGTCAACTTCGTGGTCATGGACGGAAGGATCTTCTTCCACGGAAGGAAGGTCGGGGAGAAGGTCTCGAACCTCAAAAGGGACCCGAGATGCTGCTTCACCGTAGTGGAGGAGAAGGGGTTCGAGAGATGCGACGACGGAGCATGCAACACGACTTCCCTGTACGAATCCGTGATCATCCGCGGCAAGGTCCAGACCATCGAGGACAACGACATGAAGATGAGGATCCTCAGGGCCACCGTGGACAAGCTGACCCCCGAGAGGAGGGAGGACGCCATCGAGGAGAAGAAGGTCCCGCCCACCGGGATCTTCGAGATCGTCCCCGAATCCAGGACCGGCAAGTACCACTCCGCCGAACCCGGGCACAAAATCTATCAGTGAAACACAAGGAGGTCGGACCGCAAGGTCCCCTCCACCGATGATCGGGCCGACGCTCTCAAGAGGCTTTGGACGGACCCGATGATGTGGGGGATCCCCCACATGACATGTCTTTCTTCAGAGTGATGCAGAAGTGTGCCGTGGGAGGGAACCCACGGCGATGGGATGGGTTTTGAGTGTTTCAGTTGGTCAGGTCGTCGATGGTCTCCTGAATCTTGTCCTTGAGACCCTTCCTGCCCTTCCTGGTCTTCGAACCGGCGGAGGAGTCGAGCTTCATCAGGAGCTCCCTCTCCTCTTCGCTGACCTTCTTGGGAACCGTGACGGAGACCCTGACCATCATGTCTCCGCGGGTGGAGGAGTTGGTCTTGGGGAGACCCTTCCCGGGCACCCTCAGGACGGTGCCGACCGCGGTCCCTGCCGGGATCTTGAGTGCGACCTTGTCGCCGTCGATGGCCGTCACGGTCTCCTCGCCTCCGAGCACCAGCTTCGGATAGGTCGTGGTGATGCCGGTCCAGAGGTTCGGTCCGTCACGGTCGAAGGTCTTGTCCTCCTTCACGTGGATCACGACGAACAGGTCCCCAGCGGGACCGCCGTTGTATCCGGCGTTGCCCTCCCCGGCGACCCTCAGGCGCATGCCCTCCTCCATCCCCTTGGGGATGTTGAGAGAGATGTGCGCATCCTTGCTGATACGGCCGGTACCGCGGCAGTGGGGGCACTTCTCGTCGGATGTCCTCCCCCTTCCGCCGCACTCGGGACATTCGCGGACGGTGACCATCTGGCCGAACATGCTGTTGGTGACCATCTGGACCTGTCCGGACCCGCCGCATTTGCGGCATGTGGTGACCTTGCCGTCCTTGCCTCCGGTCCCTTTGCAGGGCTCGCACACGACGGTATGAGGGATGTCCAGGTTGACCTTCTTCCCCTCTAGGACGTCCTTCAGGGTGATCTCCAGATCGTACCTCAGGGACTCGCCCTGCTGAGACGAGTTGCGGGACCTCGAACGGCGTCCGCCGCCGAACATGGACCCGAATATGTCCCCGAAGATGTCGCTGATGTCGTCCGCCCTGGTGAAGTCGTCCCAGGTGAATCCGTCCTGCCCGAACTGCTGCTTGACCCCGTCGAATCCGTACTGATCGTACATCTTCCTCTTCTCGGGGTCAGACAGCACCTCGTACGCCTCGGACAGCTCCTTGAACTTGGCCTCGGCGACGTCCTTGGGTTCGGTGGAGACGTCGGGGTGGTACTTCTTGGCAAGGCTACGGTAGGCCTTCTTGATCTCGTCGGCGGTGGCGGTCTTCTCCACCCCGAGGATCTCGTAGTAGTCTCTCGGCATCTCCACTCACCCGTTTCACTCGTCGTCGACGATCTTGTAGTCGGCGTCGACGTAGTCGCCGTCGGCCTTCTCCTGGGATGCCTGACCGGTGGTCTGCTGACCGCCCGCCTGCTGACCGGCTCCCTGCTGGGCCCCGGCCTGCTGCTTGGAGGCCTCCTGGTAGACCCTCTGGCTGATGGGCTCCATCGCCTTCATCAGAGCGTCCATCTTGGACTTGATCTCGTCGACGTTGTCGCCCTTGTTCGCGGTCTCGAGGTCGGAGATCGCGGTCTCGATCTTCATCCTCTCCTCCTGGGTGACCTTCTCGCCGAGCTCGTCCAGGGACTTCCTCACGGTGTAGCATGCGGTCTCTGCCTGGTTGTGGACCTCGACCAGCTCCATCTTCTTCTTGTCCGCATCGGCGAACTTCTCGGCCTGCTTGACCAGCTCGTCGATCTCCTCCTTGCTGAGCTTGTTGGAGGACGCGATGGTGATCTTCTGCTCCTTTCCGGTGCCGAGGTCCTTGGCGGAGACGTTGATGATTCCGTTGGCGTCGATATCGAAGGTGACCTCGATCTGAGGCACTCCGCGGCGTGCGGGGGGTATGCCGTCGAGGACGAACCTGCCGAGCGAGGTGTTGTCGGCTGCCATGGGCCTCTCTCCCTGGACGACGTTGATCTCCACGGAGGGCTGGTTGTCCACGGCGGTGGAGAACACCTGGCTCTTCTTGGTCGGGATCGTGGTGTTCCTCTCGATCAGCTTGGTGGCGACGCCTCCGAGTGTCTCGATACCGAGGGACAGGGGCGTGACATCGAGCAGGAGGACGTCCTTGACCTCTCCGGACAGGACGGCGCCCTGGATGGACGCACCCATTGAGACGCACTCCATGGGGTCGATTCCGCGCTGGATCTTGGGTCCGACGACGCTCTCGACGAAGTTCTGCACGATGGGCATCCTCGTGGGTCCTCCGACGAGGATGATCTTGTCGATCTTGTCGGGGTTGAGGTGGGCATCGGACATGGCCTGCTCCATGGACTGCCTGCACCTGGAGACGATGGGCTCGACGAGCTCCTCGAGCTTGGCGCGGGTGATGGTCTGGATCAGGTGCTTGGGACCGGATGCGTCGGATGAGATGAAGGGCAGGTTGATCTCGGTCTGCATGGTGGTGGACAGCTCGATCTTCGCCTTCTCGCATGCCTCCCTGACCCTCCAGAAGGCCATGTTGTCCTTCGAGAGGTCGATACCTGTCTCCTTCTGGAACTCGCCGATGACGTACCTGGTGAGCGCCTCGTCCATATCGGATCCGCCGAGCTGGGTGTCACCGGATGTGGACAGCACCTGGAAGACGCCGTCGCTGAAGTCCATGATGGTGACATCGAGGGTTCCTCCTCCGAGGTCGAACACCATGATGGTCTGCTCCGTGTCGGATTTGTCGAGACCGTACGCCAGCGCGGCGGCGGTGGGCTCGTTGATGATACGGACGACGTCGAGTCCGGCGATAGCGCCGGCGTCCTTCGTAGCCTGCCTCTGATTGTCGTTGAAGTAGGCGGGAACGGTGATAACGGCCTTCTCGACGGTCTCTCCGAGATAGGATTCAGCGTCCTTCTTGATCTTCTGCAGGATGAACGCCGAGATCTGCTGGGGAGTGTACTCTTTGCCGAGGGCTGTGACCTTCTCGCTGGATCCCATCTTCCTCTTGACGTTCTTGATGGTTCCGTCAGGGTTAGTCACGGCCTGCCTGCGGGCTGGCTCTCCGACCAGGAGCTGGCCGTCCTTTGTGAAAGCTACGTAGGAGGGGAACGATTTCCCTCCGACGCTGGTTCCCTCTGCGCTGGGGATCATCGTGGGCCTGCCGCCCTCCATGACGGATGCGGCAGAGTTGCTCGTTCCAAGGTCGATTCCGATTATTCTTGACATTTCTCCTCACCTTCTGTCTCTGCTTTCTTCTTTGTGACTTTTACTTTCGAATATCTCAACACTTTCCCGTTGAGTGTGTATCCCTTCTGGAAGACCTCTGCGATGAGGCCGTCCTCGTCCCCGTCCACGGTGCACAGGGCCTCGTGGTACTCGGGGTCGAACTTCCCGTCTGCCGGGATCTCCTGCAGCCCGTTGGACTCCAGGACCTTCATCAGGTTGGCCCTGACTCCGCGGATCCCTTTGACGAACTCGGTCTCCTCGCCCGCGTGCTCCAGCGCGCGGTCCAGGTCGTCGACGACCGTCAGGAGGTCGCCCACGATGGAAGAGCAGGCATACTTGCGGAACTCCTCGTTCTCGCGCTGCGTTCTCTTGCGGAAGTTGTCGAAATCCGCCTGCAGCCTGCGTGCCATGTCCAGGTACTTGTCCGCCTGGGCCTGTGCATCCGCGAGCGCCTGGGCGGGATCGACGGTCTCATCCGCCTTCTTCTCCACCTCTTCAGACTTACCAGTCATCCGTAGCACCTCCTAGTCGTTCGATAACCTGTAATGAGGGGCCGGAGCCCCTCGGTTTGTTAGATTGTGTTTTCACTCGTCCATTCCGGGGGGCATTCCACCCTCTCCGACCTGGGGCATGGGGCTGGCCCTGGCGGCGATGACGTCGTCGATCCTGAGGATCATGACGGCGGCGTCGGTAGCGGAGTTGATGGCCTGTTTTCCGATCCTGTAGGGCTCGATGACGTTCAGGGCCTTCATGTCCTCGACCTTTCCGGAGTAGGGGTTGAGACCGGCGTACACCTTGCCCTCCTTGTGCTGCTTCCTCATCTCGATGACGATGTTGATCGGGTCGAGACCGGCGTTCTCGGCGAGAGTGTTGGGGATGGACTCCATGGCGGAGACGAAGGCCTCGATGGCGATCTGCTCCCTTCCGCCGACGGTGGCGGCGTAGTCGCGGAGCTGCATGGCGATCTCCATGGCGGTGGATCCTCCACCGGTGACCATCATGCCGTCCTCGATGGCGACCTTGACGACGGACCAGGCGTCGACCAGGGACCTCTCGACCTCGTCGGCGACGTGGTTGGTTCCTCCCCTGACGAGCACGGAGACGGTCTTGGGCTCCTTGACTCCGGTTATGAAGGTCATCTCCTCCTCCTCGACCTTCTTGAGCTCGACGGTCTCGGCGTAGCCCAGATCGGAGGGGTCGATCTCGGAGATCTTGTTGATGATGTTGGCACCGGTGGACCTTCCGAGCCTCTCCATGTCGGACTTCTTGACGCGCCTGCAGGCGTAGATGCCCTCTTTGGCGAAGAAGTGCTGGGCGAGGTCGTCGATTCCCTTCTGGCAGAAGACGACGTTGGCTCCGGAGGCCTTGACCTTCATGACCATGTCCTTCAGCATCTTCTCCTCCTCGGCGACGAACTGGGACAGCTGGTTGGGGTCGGTGATCTGGATCTTGGCGTCGATCTCGGTCTTCTTGACCTCGAAGGGGGCGTCGATCAGAGCGATCTTGGCGTCGTTGACGACCTTGGGCATGTTGGGCTGGACGGGCTCCTTGTCGATGATGAGGCCCTTCACGATGTAGGACTCCTCCATCTTGGCTCCGGCCTTCTTGACGGTCTGGATGTTCTTCAGGTCGACGGTGTACTTTCCGTCCTTGTCCTTGTCGACGACGGTCTTGACGGCGTCGACGACCATGTTGGAGAAGTACTCTTTCGAGCTGTTGACCTGTTTGGAGATCATCGCGGTCTGGGCGATGAGCTTCAGGAGGTCGTCGTCATCGATGGAGACCTTCATGGAGACGTTCTTGAGGACCTCCTGGGCCTTCTCGTTGGCGAGCCTGTATCCCGCGGTGATGATGGTGGGGTGCACGTTGGCGTCGATCAGGTCGGTGGCCTTCTTGAGGAGCTCTCCGGCGAGGATGACGCTGGTGGTGGTTCCGTCCCCGACCTCTGCGTCCTGGGTCTTGGCGACCTCGACGAGCATCTTGGCGGCGGGGTGCTGCACATCCATCTCCTTGAGGATGGTCACACCGTCGTTGGTGATGACGACATCGCCGACGGAGTCGACGAGCATCTTGTCCATTCCCCTGGGTCCGAGGCTGCTCTTCACAGCGTTGGAGATTGCCATGGCGGCCTGGATGTTGTTGAACTGAGCGTCTTTGCCTTTGTCCCTCTTGGTTCCTTCCCTAAGGATGATGACTGGGGCGTTACCCATTCCCATTTTTATTCCTCCAAATGTTCCTTGATTGGAATACTGAGACGGCTTTATGTTAGAACTTCTATATAAGGTTAATCAGTCTAACCACAGTCGGGACGGTAGACGGCTTATATAGAATAGATAGACAGGAGACATGGGCCCGTCCCCCTGCCGTCGCATGGCATGGTGACCCCGCCGGGGATCGAACCCGGGTTGTCGGTTCCGAAGGCCGACAGGATATCCCCTACCCCACGGGGCCCGTCTGCTCGTACATACAGCACCGATAAAGACGTTTGTATCGGGGGTTCCTGGAAGCAACCCTTTAACGTGTGTGGGCGGATTCGGCCCGCATGTCAAAGGTGATCCTGAACCACGGAGCTGGAGGGGAGCTCATGCAGGAGTTCCTGTCCAAGCACATCACGAACCACTTCCCGACCATGGACGCAGAGGTCCCGCTCGACTCGATGGACGACTCCGCCGTCGTCGACGATGTGGTCTTCACCATAGACGGGCACACCGTCAAACCCCTGTTCTTCCCCGGAGGGGACATAGGGAAGATCTCCGTGGCCGGCACCGTGAACGACATCTCGGTCATGGGCGCGTCCCCGCTGGCACTGGCCTGCTCGGTCATCATGGAGGAGGGCCTGGACGTGGATGTGGTCGACAGGGTCATGGACTCCATGGGCAGGACCGCGGCTGGATGCGGCGTTCCGATCGCCACCGGCGACACCAAGGTCGTCGAGTCCGGCGCCGTGGACCAGATGGTCATGTCGACATCCGCCATAGGGAAGCGCTCCCCGTACCTCGACTCGGACCTGGCCAAGGCCGCCGAGTACAGGAAGGTCGAGAACAGGTGGTGCACGGACTCCTCCGTCAGGCCGGGGGACGCCATCATCGTGTCCGGATACATGGGCGACCACGGCATAGCCCTGCTGTCCTTCCGCGAGGGATACGGCTTCGAGAGCGAGGTCCAGAGCGACGTGGCCCCGCTGAACAAGATGATCGCCGAGGGCCTGAAAGCAGGTGGCATCGTCGCCATGAAGGACCCCACCCGCGGGGGCCTGGCCAACACCCTTAACGAGTGGTGCTCCAAATCCCACATCGGCATGGAGATCGACTACTCGGCAATCCCCCTGAGGGACGGCGTGGTCAACGCATGCGACCTGCTCGGGATCGACCCGCTCAGCATCGGAAACGAGGGCAAGTGCGTGATCGGCGTGGTGCCCGAGATGGCCGACGAGGTCCTGAAGGCGATCAGGCGCACTCCGGAGGGCAAGGATGCCGCCATAATCGGTCATGCTGTCGACGGGCCGGAACGCGTGGTCCTGAGGACCGAGGTCGGCGGCAAGAGGATCCTCGAGGCCCCCGCAGGGGACCCGGTCCCGAGGATCTGCTGAGACCGGCGGGGGAGACCCCGCCGCCAAAACCCTGTCGGAGGTCGGCGGCTCATAGCTCGTCGTACTTCAGGTTCCTTCCCCTGCTCTTCTCGACCGGATACTTCTCGGCGTCTATCCCGATCTTGCGGACCAGCTCCGAATACAGGTCGATGCCGTTCGTCTGCGCGAACCTCAGTACGAAGTACAGGACATCGGAGAGCTCCTCCTTCACATGGGCGGAACGGACCGGATCCGACATTATCCCGTCGATGTCCTCCTCCGACTTGAACCTGAATATGTCCAGGAGCTCGGATGACTCCGTGACCATCCCGATGGCCAGGTCCTTCGGGTTGTGGTACCTGTCCCAGTCGCGCTCCTCGCAGAAATCGCGCACAAGATCCTTCATCTGAGACACGGTGGCTTCGGAATCGTCCATGGCACGTTGATGCTGACATCGGAGATAACCGTTGTCAGACCTGTTATATCCGAACGACCCCTATCCCCGGGCGGTGGATTCCATATGAAGGTAACAAGCAGCGCCATAAAGGACGGCTGGATCCAGGATAAGTACGGATGCAAGGGGGATGTCGTCGTCAACGGCATGCCGGGACTCTCCATCCCGTTCGAGATAACGGACGCGCCCGAAGGCACCAAGAGCTACGCGGTCATCTTCGACGACTACGACGCCGTCCCGGTGTGTGGCTTCGACTGGCTCCACTGGACGATCAGCGACCTCAGGAGAACATCCGTGGCCGAGGGCGAATCCCACAACTCCCCGGACTTCACCGAGGGATGCAACAGCTGGCACAGCGTGGCCGGAGAGAACACCGTTGAACAGGCGACCGGATACGGTGGACCCGCCCCTCCGGACAAGGAGCACAGGTACACCCTCAAGGTCTACGCCCTTGACACCGTATTGGATCTGAAGAGGGGATTCAGGCTGAACGAACTCTACTTCGCCATGCAGGGCCATGTTCTGGCACATGCCAAGGTCGTGGGGAAGTACGCACCCGAGTGATGGATCCTGAGGTCAGGGGCGGGTCGACCGCCTCCTCCAATCCTATTCCGCTTACTATGACGTCGAGGAATGCGACGAGCGGGACCTGGTCGCCAAGGCGAGATTCCATTCCCGCGGGGAGAAGTACCCGCTGACCAGGAGCGTCAACCTCTGGTCCGTGGAGGACAACGAGTAAGTCTTCATCTACGCCGACGACCATCTGGACCAAGAGGGGCTGGAACATGCCATACAAATGTCGATGATGTTCATGCTCGCCGCGACGCTGACCTCCCTCCTCTTCACCATGGGAGGCCGCATAGGCGATCTGGCGTCCGGGTTCGACGGCGTGGCGGCCGCACAGCTGGTGATCTCCGCGCCCCTGTTCGTCCTGGCGGTGTTCCTCATGGTCGAGGGGCTGAGGACCCTCAACGCCCAGAGACGGGCGAGACTGTCTGAGGGCGCATGAACGGCTCCGCGCCGTTCATATAGGGCGCGCGCATTGCTTCGGACGAGGTCATCAACTCATGGTAACTTTCCTGCCATTCCCCGGACTGAGGCCGAACATCAAGGCCGGCGAGCACGTCGGCGACCGCATATCCCCGCCTTACGACGTCATCGGACCAGACTATCTGAGGGACCTGCAGTCCCGTCCGCACAACGTGACCAGACTCACCCTCAACCCCGACTCGGACAAGAGGTACCACGGGGCCAGGAAGGAGCTTGAGCAGTGGATCTCCGACAGCGCCCTGAAACAGGACGCCGACTCGTTCTACGTCTACGAGCAGACCTTCGATGACAATGGCACCACCCGCGTCCGCAGGGGCATAGTCGGGATCCTCAGGACCGAGAGGTACGAGGACGGCAACATCATTCCCCATGAGGAGACGTTCTCCAAGGTGAAGGCCGACCGTCTGAACCTCCTGAGGGACATGGAATGCCACCTGGAGTCCATATTCGGGATCTACCAGGGATTCACCCCGGAGCTCAACAAGGCGATCAGGAACTCGGAGTCCCTCGTGTACAGGTACGTCGACTCCGACGGGGTCGAGCACAGGTACAACAAGCTCTCCGACCCTGAGATCACGAAGCAGATCACCGAGCAGCTGAGGGACCAGAAGATGCTCATCGCCGACGGCCACCACAGGTACGAGACGGCGCTCAACTACGCTCTCGAGAACCCGGACGATGAGAAGAAGCAGTTCGTCCTGGCCACGCTCGTCGCCGCCGACGACGAAGGACTGGTGATCTGGCCCACGCACAGGCTCGTGGACGCCGGAGACATCTCCGAGAGGAACGCGATAAAGGGGATCTCCAAGGCGATGACACTGACGGAGACCACCCGCGACGACATGGTCGCAGGACTGAAGGACCACATGATGGGACTCGTGTTCAAATCCGGCGCATGCTACTTCGCTGACTACGACGGAGGGGACGACCCCATGTGGACCCTGGACACCTACGTCGCCCAGGAGAAGATCCTGAAGGGCGTTTTCAAATCGGATGAGGGCAAGGCGGACGTGTCATACGACGCCGAGCTGCCTTCGGTGCTGAGGAAGATGGACGAGAAGCAGCACGACCTGGCGATCGTCCTCAACGACCCCAGCCTCCAGAAGATCTGGGACCTGTCCATGATCGGCAAGCGCATGCCGAAGAAGACCACGTTCTTCTTCCCCAAGATCTGGTCAGGGTTCGTCTTCTACAAGATGTTCTGATCACGGGAGGGCCACGCCCTCCCCCTTTACTCAACACCTGTCGTCCCGGACAGGGGATTTTGCCTGCAGCCCATACGCGACCTGATCGGATGGAAACGTATGCATGCAGGACGCGACACCGGATGATGCGCACAGATGATGGGTCAGAAATGAGATGGAGCCGCCGATGGGAATCGAACCCACGACCTACGCCTTACCAAGGCGTCGCTATACCCCTTAGCCACGGCGGCAGTGTGTAGGGATGCGTATTGGCACCCTGTTGATAAAGGTTACTGTTCCCCTGATTGAGAGGAGCACCTCCCAGGACCACGCCGAGGATGTCGCTTCAATAAAATGTATATAAGTATGCATCAATGAACATACGATTTGATGTTCGGCGACCGCCAACCCACCGAAGGGGCCCAGACCCGCGACAGCTTCAGCGGGAAGAGGGGATTCATCCTCGCAAGCATAGGCTCAGCCGTCGGGATGGGGAACATCTGGCGCTTCCCTGCCATGGTGTCGCTGTGGGGCGGCATGACGTTCATCATCCCGTACCTGATATTCGTGGTCCTGATCTCCGCATCCGGCGTGATAGGCGAGTTCGCCCTCGGCCGCGCCGCCGGCGCAGGACCCAGCGGCGCCTTCGGGATGTGCACGGAGCGCCGGTACGGAAACAGGAAGATCGGAGAGCGCATCGGCCTCATACCGGTCATAGGATCCCTGGCCCTGGCGATAGGATACACCTGCGTGGTCGCCTGGATCATCAAATACACCTGCATGGCGTTCAGCGGAGACCTGTTCGGGATGGGGCAGGACATGGACGTCATATCCGGGACCTTCAACGACACGGCGAGCGCATGGGGAGCAAACGCATGGGTGGTGGTCGCCGTCGTGGCGACGCTGGTCATCATGTCGCTGGGAGTGTCCAGGGGCATAGAGAGGGCGAACAACATCCTCATGCCCGTCCTGTTCGTCCTGCTCATCGGACTCGCGATCTACGTCGGGACGCTGCCCGGGGCGTCTGCGGGATACAGCTACATCCTCACGATAGACTTCGACCTCCTGGCCAACCCCCTCGTCTGGATATTCGCGTTCGGTCAGGCTTTCTTCTCCCTGTCCGTCGCCGGGAACGGGAGCGTGATCTACGGATCGTACTTCAAGAAGAACGAATCGATCCCGAGCGCGGCGTTCTATGTCGCGCTCTTCGACACCATCTCGGCGTTCCTGGCCGCGATGGTCATCATCCCGGCCATGGCGGCAGGCGGTGCGGAGCTCAACGAGGGCGGACCGGGACTGATGTTCGTCTACATCGTCAACGTGTTCAACGGAATGGCCGGCGGGCAGATCATAGGCATCGTGTTCTTCGTAAGCGTCCTGTTCGCCGGAATGGCCTCCATCGTCAACCTGTACGAGGCCCCGGTGTCATTCCTGCAGGAGAGGTTCGGCGCCGGCCGCGTCAAGGCCACCGTGGCCATGCTGGTCATCGGCGGCGCGGTCGCGCTCTGCATCCAGTCCATCGTCTCCCCGTGGATGGACGGCGTATCGATATACGTGTGCCCCCTGGGGGCGCTCCTGGCGGCGGTCATGTTCTTCTGGGTCGCCGGAAGCGATTTCGCCCTGGAGAACGTCAACGAGGGTGCCAGGAGACCGCTGGGCAGATGGTTCATACCGCTAGGCAAGTACGCATACTGTGCCCTCACGCTCGTGGCGCTGGTCGCCGGGGCGCTGCTCGGCGGGATCGGATGAGTCCCGGCCCGAAGGCCGGGTAAAGATTGTTTTCAGTCCGACTCCCCGCCGTGGATGCGGCGGAGGAACCTCGGACCTTTCCAGCTCCAGTCACCCATCAGGTGCATGAGGGCAGGGACCACGTACGGGACCACCAGCAGCGAGTCGACGAGGATGGCGAACCCGAGCGCGAACCCGATCTCCTGCAGCATCGTGGATCCCGATATCAACAGGGTCAGGAACGTGCCGCCCATTATGAGCCCGCAGAGGGTGATTATCCCTCCTGACCTCGTCAGGGCATCGCGTATGGCATCGTCGTTGGAGAATCCCCTGACCTTCCCCTCCCTGATGCGGGTCGTCAGGAGGATGTCGTAGTCCATACCGAGCCCGAGGCATATCACGAACAGGACTATCGGGACTATCCATACGACCTCCGCGCCCAGGGCGTGGGCGAACACCAGCTGCAGCATCCCCAGCGTCCACACGACGCTCATCATGATCGTCGCTAGTGACCTCACGGGGGTCAGATACGATCCTAGGACCAGGAGCAGCAGGATGTAGATCAGAACCATGACACCGACCTCGATCCATGAGAACTCCGAATCGACCACGTCAGAGATGTCGTACAGGATCGCGGGGGTGCCCACCACCCATGTTCCTGCCATCCATCCCATCTGGTCCGAGTACCTGGCGAGCGCGTCCCTGGCGAGCGCCACGGAATCCATGGACCTCTGGGACATCGGCTCGTCTCCGACGATGATCATCATCTGGACGTACCTGCCGTCGGTGGACACCAGACCCGCGCCGATGTTGACGGAGTAGTCGAGCAGCGACGACACCGGCACGGAGACCGTCTCCGACAGCGGCAGCATGGTGTCGGGGGTCAGACCCCATCCGTACGAGTCGAAGAAGCCCTCCAGGGCCCTGCCGACGACGTCCGGCAGCTGGGACACGACCGCCCTGTTGACCATCTCGGGAGTCACGGCCCCCTCCGGGAGCATGCCGGACATGCTCCCGTATGCGACGGAGTACAGCGCGGACCATGACACCGGGCCAAGCACGTAACTGACGTTGTCATCGTTCGCGGCGATACCGGTCTGCATCGCGGACAGATCGCCGAGACGCGACTGACCTTCGGACGTCCATTGAAGTGTGCCTAGGCCACCTCCCAGGGACGTAACTTCGGCTATCGCGGAATTCATCTCGATCAGCGCGTAGGTCGGCATCAGCATTCCGCCGTCCGTGCTCGAGGTGATCGCATCGACCCCCTCCTTGGCCTCTGAGTCGGGCATGACGCTTATCATGTCGAAGGAGTCCTCCGACGTCACGGCGACATAGGCCATCGGGACCGTGACGAGTATCGCAACCGCGACTATGGCCTTGGCGTGCTTCACGGAGAATCCTCCTGCCCAGGAGAAGTACCTCCTGCCAAGGTCCGTCAGCCTGCCGTAGAGTCCGGAACCGGATGTCTCCATGCGTCTGTAGAATCCCATGTCCCTGGGCCAGAACACCCTGTCGCCGACTATCGCCAGCACCGCGGGTATGAGGGTGAGCGCGGCGAGCATCGCGAGGACGATTCCGAGCGCGAGGACGACTGCCATGGTGGAGACGAGCTCGTAGGAGCAGAGTGACATGACCGCGAACCCGATGATGACCGCGAGACCGGAGGTGAACACCGACTCACCGGCCCACTTGATGGCCTCGGTCAGCGCCTCGTCCTTCTCCTTCCCGGACCTGCGCTCCTCCCTGTACCTCGATATTATGAATACGGAATAGTCGCACCCCGCACCCAGCATCGAGACGAGGACGATCACGCGTGTGATGTAGAATATGTCGAACAGGCTGCCGAGCGCGAAGGTGAGCGCCAGGATTATACCGTATGCGGTGCCGACGACCAGCGGCGGAACGGCCGCCGTGACCAGGGTGCAGAAGAACAGCCCCAGCAGGACGAAGATCAGGACGATGGAGATCGGGTCGATCATCGCCATGTCATCGTTGGCACCCTGCAGCGTGTCGTATGCGATCGGGACGGAACCTGTGACGTAGGAGCTCATGTCCCCCAGACCGGCGGCCGACTTCGCATCGGAAACCACGGACCTCAGGTTCCCGACCTCGTCCATCGCGGACAGACCGTCGGCGAACGAGAACGCGACCATCATGACGCCTGACCCGGTGTCGGAGCTCCCGTATGAGCCCAGAACCGTCATCCCGACCCCGTCGCCATACCGCTCCCGAAGAGCATCGGACAACACGCCGGAGTCAATCAATCCCTTCTCCACATCGGACAGTTCCGCCTCGGTGGAATAGGGTATCACAAGGACCGTGTCGGTGCTCAACCCGCCTTCGAAATACTCATCGACGATTCCCTGCCCCTCCGAGGATTCGGAGTCGAATCCGCCCATGGACGTCATATCGTAGTTCAGGACGTCCCCCACCTGGACGGCGAAGGGCAGAGCCACCAGAAGGGCCACCAGCCACACGGCTATGATGGCCTTCGGGTGCTTCAGCACATGCTTCGAATACGTTTCGAACATGGAAATCACTTTAGAGTATGCTCAAAACAATGATATTTAAATTATTTGATTACGCTCAAGTTTTCTTTTCGCCACGGGACGAAGCTTCGCCTCCAATCGAAACGGTCCGAAAAGAGCATAAATCATCATAACGTAGAATTCCCGATAACATGGGGGACGATGCTGCTCCGGACAAGCCTCTGACGAAGAGGGCCAGACGCACGGAGGAGATGCGCAGGCGCATCCTGGACGCATCCCTCAGACTGTTCATACAGCAGGGATACGAGAAGACCACCACCCGTCAGATCCTGAACGAGGTGGGCATACTCAACGGCAGCCTGTACAACATATACTCCAGCAAGGAGGAGATATTCTCTGACATCGTGATGATGGCTCTGGAGGACGCGATCAGGCAGACTCCCGAGTTCGTCCCCGCTGATACGCCCCCGTGCCTCAAGCTCGGATTCTTCCTCAACGCGCAGATCTATCTGTCGGCGAGGTCCCCGCGCATCGCCGAGCTCCTGATGATGGCCTACAAGCACTGGGACATACACGGAAGGGCGACCGAGGCCCTGAGGAAGTGGCTGGAGAGCATAGACCTCGACAACACGCTACGCTCCGACTCCCCCGACTTCATGCTGAGACTCGAGGCGTGCATGGCCATGACCGGGACCTATGTGGAGCGCTTGTACAGGGAGCCCGGATCCATGGACCCCCTGGACGCCATGCCGCTCGTCATCAACACAGTCGCGAACATCATGGGCCTGCAGTTCAAGACCGACCGCGAGGAGATCTCCAGGTTCATAGAGGTGCTCGGTGACAGGGAGTACAAGATCTGCGGAATACCTCTCCAATAATTTTATTTCGGACACCCCGCAATCACGTCCGCATGAAGAAAGAGATGAGTTCCTTCGACGTCCGCTCGATCGTCACCGAGATGGCGGTCCTCGAGGGCGGACACATGGACAAGATCTACCACTGGGGAGCAGGTAACGTCCTGTTCAGGATCAACGTCCAGGGCGAGGGAAAGAAGGAGCTCTTCTTCAAGGACAAGAAGTGGCTGTACTGTCCCGCGGTGAAGCCCGAGACGCCCACCCTGCCCACATCGTTCGCCTCCTTCCTCAGGAAGTACATCGACAACGCACGCATCGGAAAGGTGAGGCAGATCGGATTCGACCGCATAGTCGAGATGGAGCTCTCGAAGTCGGACGGGGACTACAGGCTAATCTTCGAGATGTTCGGAGGAGGCAACGTCCTGCTCGTCAAGGACGGGACGATCCTGAACTGCCTCATCCAGAAGACGTGGAAGGACAGGAAGACCCGTCCCGGGGAGCCGTACCTGATGCCAAAGACCAGGTTCGACCCCACGGAATCGTCTGAGGAGGATTTCCTCACATCCTTCAGATCGTCCGACTCCGACTGCGTCAGGACCCTCGCCACGTCGGTGAACCTCGGAGGCCAGTACGCAGAGGAGGTCTGCAGGCGCGTGGGTATCGACAAGTCCACACCCGCCTCCCAGGTGGACGACACCACCGTCGCCAGCATGTACGATGCGATGAAGGTCATCGTCAACCACGTCGTCGCCGACCCGCAACCCACCGCCTATCTGAAGGACGGGCAGATCGAGGACCTCGCCCCGATCGAGATGCTGTCCCACTCCGATCTGGAGAAGCAGAGCTACGACTCCATGTCCAAGCTCATCGACGCCTTCCTCGTGCAGATCGCCGAGGAGGAAGAGGAGGCGTTCGTCGACCCGAGGGTCGAGAAGCTCAACAAGAGGATCGCCAAGCAGGAGGAGACTCTCGAGGAGTACAAGGAGCAGTGCGAGATCTACCGCAGGAAGGCGGAGGCCCTATACACGGACTACGCCAAGGTCAGCGAGCTCCTGTCGGTACTCCTGGAGCAGTCCTCAAGGATCACATGGGACAAGCTGAGAGAGGGAGCGTCCAAGATCCCGTTCGTCACATCCATCGACCCGTCGAAGAACCAGGTCACCGGGACTTTCGCCGGCGAGACCGTCACCCTCGACTACACGAAGAACCTGGACGCCAACGCCTCGGATCTGTATCAGAGAGGCAAGGCGGTGGGCGAGAAGGCGAAGAACGCCGAGGCGGCGCTGAACGAGAGCAGGGCGGAACTGGCCAAGCTCGAGAAGGGCATCGCCAAGGTGAAGGCCGAGATGGCCGGCAAGGCCCAGCCGACGAAGCAGTTCTGGTTCGAGAGATACAAGTGGTTCATAACCTCCGGCGGCAGGCTCGTCATCGCCGGCAGGGACGCCCACACGAACGACAACGTCGTGAAGAAGCACCTGAAGGATGGCGACCTGTACGCGCACGCCGATGTTCACGGAGCGCCGTCGGTCATCATAAAGGACGGCGCGAAAGCCTCCGAGACCGAGCTCAGGGAGGCCTGCCTCTTCGCTCTGGCACAGTCGAAGTCATGGATCGCGGCACTGGCGGAGGGAACCGCGTTCTGGGCGTATCCAGACCAGGTCAGCAAGACCCCGAACCCCGGCGAGTTCGTCCCCCGTGGCGCGTTCATCATCCGCGGGAAGAGGAACTACGAGCACCATCTCCCGCTGGAGCTGGCCGTTGGCGAGGTGTACTATCAGAACGCCAGGAAGGTCATGTGCGGGCCCGTCGACTGCTTCAAGGGCTCCGAGAGGTACTTCGTGATCCATCCTGGGAAGAAGACCGGACGCATGTCCAACGAGATGGCGAAGCGCTTCGACGTCCCCGAGGAGGAGATATCGAGGATCCTACCGCCCGGGGACGTGGTCGTGGTCAGAGAGGTCTGGCCCAAGCCAGATGAGCAGGATGGGGAGTGAACCCTTAAATATCTGGAACTTTGGTTCGGCCTTTGTTTTGAACACGTTCAAAAGTACTTTTCAGGGGTCAAAAACCCTTGTTTACGATTGTCATATGACCATCCTTCGGCACTGCCAGAAGGGTCTGGATGCATTAGCTTTAAGTTATAAGGCGTAACAATCGCTCGCAGTCAAGAACTGCATGTGATGCACATGACAGATGTAAAGTCAAAGATCAACATCATCGGCATCCTGGGAATCCTGGGTGCGATTCTGATGATCATCTGTGTCTTCCTCGAGTGGGGATCCATCGAGATGGCACTGATGGGTGAGTCTGGCACATACGCGTTCAGCGGATGGGACCTGTACTCTGACGTGTCAATTTTCAGCATACCTTTACTTGATATCTCCATTCCCATCTCCGAGCTGGAGCTGACCTCCTACAGCTACGTGCCGCTTGTGGCGCTTATCTGCGGAATCGTCGGTCTCATCGCCACCATCCTTCCTGTGGCCAGCAGCGGAAGCAAGAACATCAACAGGATCTTCGGAATAATCGCCCTCATCCTGGCTATCGTGTCCATCGTCCTGATGGTTCTGTACATGACTGACCTCTCCTACTCCGGAGGATATGAGGGGCTCGCCACCGCAACTGTCGGAGCCTCCTACGGGGTATACATAGGAATCGTCGGAGCAGTCCTGATGATCCTCGGCGGAATCGGGGACATCGCAAGAAAGACGGAGTGAACATTCCGCGATTTAGAGTGAAGAACCATATAGTTCAGATCAGTATTCGGCATTGGTTCAGAATACGCTTAAACCTATCACAAAACGGGAGGCCCGACCTCCCGCCACATCGTTTTCGCACATCATTGGCTGAATGGAACCTTTTGTTCTGTATCCTCTTTAAAAGCTAACGCGTAACGACAGTTGGCAGCGACAATGCTGCACGTGATGCACATGACAGATGTAAAATCAATCAACTGGTTAGCGTCATCGCCATCATCGGTGCACTGCTGATGATTATCGGGGTGTTCGTTTCATGGGCGTCCATCGACCTCGGTTCCTGGGGCGGAACGGAATCCGTCAGCGGATGGGAGATCGCCACCGACGACGATGGCGAGATGTTCTCCTACAACTACGCCCCTCTGGTCGCTCTGGTTTGTGGAATCATATCTCTGATAGCGATGATCGTCCCGATGGTCCTTCCGGCTAAGAACATTGGAAAGATGCTGGGGGCTGTCGGACTGATCCTTGCAATCGTGGTGCTGATACTCACAGCACTGTTCTACAGCGACTTCGATAACGCCATGTACGGCATCGGAGAGTACCTCGACGTAGGTGCTGGGGTCTGGATCGTCATGGTCGGATCGATAATCACGATTCTCGGCGGGATCATAGACATCGTTAAGAAGCCTGCGAAGCCGGAAACATCGGAGAATACCGAGATTCCGGAGAAGGGCGAGACTCCTGAAGAGTGAGCACGGCAAAAACAAAACGGCCCATCTGGGCCATCCCTTACTACAAGTCCTGCGGATACACCGTCTGAAGAGAACGATGGTGCCCGCGCCGGGATTCGAACCCGGGTCAAAAGATCCGCAATCTCACAGGATATCCAAGCTACCCCACGCGGGCTGTTGCTGCGGAAATTGTTGGTTTAAGGCGTTTTCATGCCTCAGGGTGAGACAGGTAGCGGGTGATGTAACCGGCGATCCTGTTCCTCATTTTCACCGATGAGACATCTGTGAGTGTGCTGACCATCTCCTTGTTGGCCTCGAAGTCCTTGCTGAAGGCCTGAGGGTATTTTTCCAGGAGCTCGATAGACACTCTCTTGATGTAGGTGGGTCTTATTCTTCCCATATCATTCACCGAGTGAACCCGATTAAGGGTATGTCATATTTAAAGATTCCAGCCGGAATCCCGCCTACCAACAGAGGCACGGATCCCGGATGGAGTTTGTGCGATGAGGATCCCGCGCTCACTCGATCAGCTGCTGGATCCACTCGCGCTCCTCGACGGACATCTCCCCGTCCACGGAGCATACCAGCATGCACAGGAGAACGATGTCGTCCTTGAGCTCCTGTGATACCAGCCCGACGAGGTCCACGATGGCATCCATGGACTGCTTGTAGCCCTCGGGCTTGTCGAGACCGTTGTCGTAGAAGAACTTCTGGGCGTCGCCGTAACCCATGTCGGCCTCCATCGTGAGGTCGAGGATTGGCTTTATGAGCAGGTACTCGGCCTCGGTCAGCTTTCCGTCGGCGGCGACGGCACAGATGACGAAGTCCATGTAGATCTGCACACCGCTGAGACCGTCCGCGGTGATGTCCGCCAGGGCCGGGATGATCCTGGAGGACTTCTCCTCCATCAGGGCGTTGTAGGTGTCGTCGTCCAGACGCTCGAGCACCTCGCAGAGTATGTTGAAGCAACTCATGGTTTCCAGACCGACGCCAGTTTATAAATGTGGATGGGAGGAACCTTCAGAGTTCGCGAACGTTCCCGCCCGAACCCATGACAGACTCCAGCAGCGCGACCTTCCACATCGGTATGTGGCAGTATCCGCCTGGATTCTTGTCCAGGTACTTCTGGTGGTACTCCTCTGCAGGAGACCAGAACGTCAGCGGGCCCGCTTCCACATGGAACTCGGGATACCGGGGCGCCTCTGCGGAGAACACCCTCCTGACGACCTCCTCGTCCCCGGGATCCACCCAGTACACCCCTGCCTGGTACTGTATCCCTATGTCGTTCCCCTGCCTGCGCTCCTGCGTCGGATCGATCAGGTAGAGGAACCCGTAAAGGATGTCTTCCAGAGGAAGGACGTCCGGGTCGTAGTCCACCCTGACGGTCTCCCGGTAGCCGTACCTCCCGGAGCAGACCAGCATGTAGTCTGGGATGAAATGGGGGTCTCCGTTGGCATAGCCGCACTCGGTCGAGACGACGCCGCGCAGACCTCCGAGGGCCTTCTCGAGACCCCAGAAGCATCCGCCGGCGAGATATATGCGGGACGTCATTCGATCAGCTGCCTGATCCAAGCCTTCTCCTTGGCGGAGATCGTGCCGTCCACGGCGCAGACCATCATGCAGAGCAGGATCAGATCCTCCTTGAGCTTGGGGGAGACCTCCCCGAGCATGTCCACGATCCCGCCCATCGTGTCCTTGTACCCCTCAGGCTGGTCGAGTCCTGTCTCGGCGAAGTACCTCAGGGCCTCCTCGTAGTCCGTGTCAATCTCCAGCATCCTGTCCAGGACCGGCTTGGCCAGGAGGAACTCCTCCTCCGTGAGCTTCCCGTCCGCCGCCACGGAGCACAGTAGGAAGTCGCAGTAGAGCGCGATGCAGTCGCCCCTGTCCTCGGACAGCTCGTCGAACCCCGCCAGGATGTCCAGCGTCTTGTCGATCATCGTGTCCGAATAGGTCTCGGGGTCCATGCTCTCCAGTGCTCTGCAGAGGGTGTCGAAGTTGCTCATGCGCATCCCACACTCATCCCCTGATAAAGATTGTCCAGGAGAACCCTCGGACAATCGGGAGGGTTCAACCCCTGCGAGGCTTCCCGCAGGAGAGCTTCCCCTCCGGACATGGGCCCCTCATGCACGGCGGTCCCGCATCCTTGAATATGACGGGGGATACCTCGGTGCAGAGCTCCATCATCCTATCCGCCAGCTCGCGGATCTCCCACTGGGCCCTGTTGCAGCACCTGAGCGAGAAGAAGTGCAGCAGCTCGCGGGCGTTCATGGTGATGGTGATGTTGGTGGTGCACCCGTTCGGAAGCAGGTATCTGGCATCCTCGGCGGGGATCCCCATTTCCTCCAGCCTCGAGTACGCATCCCATATCGCGGACATCGTCTCGTCGAATATGCGCCTGGCCTCGTCGTCCGCCTCCACCGTGTGAGGCGTGACGTACGTGGGCGACTTCATGGAGACGTACCTCTGGCTCTGCTGCGAGAAGGACGCCACCCTGTGCCTTACGAGCTGATGGGTCAGCGCCCTGGAGACACCCTCCACCGAGAACGTGAACACCGCGTGCTCGATGACGGAGTGGTGGCCCATCCCGACTATCCTCGAGAGCACCTTCTCCGAGTCTATGTCCTCGGCTATCTCGAACGACGGACGCTCGGAGTAGCATGAGTTCCCTGCCGCGGCGCATATCGCGTCCGCGTTCTGAGTGTATGCGAGAAGCTTAACGATCATCGCCTTCATCCCCCTTCCAGACCATCGCCCTGACCTTGTCCATGCGCTCCCTGTCCCTGAGGTCCGCCAGCCTGATCTTGCGTACCTCGGGATCCTTCAGGAGCCTGCATATCCCTTCGACGTGCGCGTCGCCCACCACCACGACCATGTTGGAGTATGTGTCGGAGGCCTTGTTGATCTGCTCGGCCATGTGAACGTTCCTCTCGTCGATGAGCTTCCTCACCAGGGTCGGGTACTTCCTGCGCATGGCCTCGATGTACGCCTCCTCGTCCTGGGCGAAGCTCGACTGCACCTGCTCGACCTTGCGCTTCCCGCCTATGGAATCAGAGATCCCAGAAAGCTTGTAGCGGAACCTCTCCATCGGGGACATCTCATCCCACATGTCGTTCAGAACCTGCATGGCGTTGGTGTCTATCGGCACGATCGCCGCCCCCGCCAGCCTTCCGGTGTTGATCGCGGCCAGGAACTCGCCGCCGACCTGGGTGTCGTACTCCTCGGACATCCTCTGCTGGTATTTCGCCGTCTGGCGGTATATCGCGGACATCTCCTTCTCGCCCTGGGGTTTGGCACCCTCGTCCTGAGCCTTCATGAGGGAGTTGTAGCGGGACATGTCGAGCTCTATGAGCACGGCGTCCGGCCAGGTGTTCTTCACTATGAACGACACTGGCTCCGCCAGATTGAAGACGTGGCCGGTGCCGATTATTGTGATCATCGGTCGGGAATGGGAGTCGGATATTAAGGCTACTGGGCCGGCATACCGCATTAATACGGTCGACGCATTCATCATCCGATGAATGCCATCTCCGTGCACGACCTCCGCAAATCCTACGGCGACTTCGAAGCCGTGAAGGGAATCTCGTTCGATGTCCCGGAGGGATCGTTCTTCGCCTTCCTCGGACCGAACGGTGCGGGGAAATCCACGACGATCTCCGTGATATGCTCCCTCCTCCCACCCGATTCCGGAGAGGTGACCGTGTTCGGCAAGGAAGTCTCCGACCCCTCCGTGAAGAGGGAGATAGGCGTGGTGTTCCAGGACCCGATGATGGATGGGAGGCTCACCGTGAAGGAGAACCTCTCAATCAGAGGAGGGATGTACGGACTGACCGGTAATGCACTGGAAGAGGCTGTCGACAGGGCGCTGGACATCTCCGGTTCCGATGGTTTCTCCGACAGACGGTACGGGAGCCTCTCCGGAGGGCAGAGGCGCAGGGCCGACATCGCAAGGGCGCTGGTCCACGGCCCGAGGCTGCTCCTACTGGACGAGCCCACGGCCGGACTGGACCCTCAGACGAGGAAGCGCATCTGGGACACGGTGACCGATCTCAACGAGCATGAGGGGCTGACGGTGCTGCTGACCACCCACTACATGGAGGAGGCGGCCGGAGCGGACGACATCGTCATAGTCAACAACGGGGAGATCGTCGCACACGGGACACCGGCGATGCTCAGGGAGAGATTCTGCTCCGACAGGATGACCGTGGTTCCCAAGGACATGGATGCTGTGACCGGGGCCCTCGGGAGAGCCGGGATCGGCTTCGAGGTCAAGGCCGATACGGTCGAGATCCCCCTGTCGAGCACCGTCGACGCCGTACCGATCGTGGCGCTCCTGGAGGGGATGCTCGATTCCCTGGAGGTCAGGACGGGCACCCTCGACGACGCGTTCATAAGGATAACCGGGGAGGCGATGGAATGAGCGCGATGATGAGCCTCGCCCGGAGGAACGTCCTGTGCTACTTCCGCGACAGGGCCTCGGTGGTGTTCTCGCTCATGGCGGTCATCATCGTGGTGATGCTCTATCTGCTGTTCCTCCGCAACATGCTCGTGGAGTCCTATCCGGACATGGAGGGCATGCCCCAGCTGATCGACGCGTGGGTCCTCGCCGGGATACTCGGGATCGTGCCCGTGACGACATCCGCGGGCTCGCTTCAGACGATGGTGGAGGACAGGGCCGGTGGGAGGATCAGGGACATCCTGGTCACACCCATGACATCCGCCCAGATCGCCGGGGGATACATCATCAGCACGTTCATCGTCGGTCTCGTGATGAGTGCCATCACACTCGCAGTGTGCGTCGCATACCTGGCGGCGACGGGATGTCCGCTGAGCGCATCCGGGATTGGCATGTCGGCGGTTCTGTTGATACCTTCCTCGCTGTCGGGATCGATCGTGGTCTACGCGATAACGTCATTCCTACGTAGCACCGGAGCATTTTCCGGATTCTTCACGGTGGTGAGCGTCCTCATCGGATTCCTCGCCGGAATCTACATGCCTATGGGCACGATGCCTGCGGCGATGCAGACGATCGGCACGCTGGTCCCCGCGAGCCATATGGCCGCCCTGTTCCGCGATTCCCTCGCCGGTGACGCCCTAGACGGCGTGTTCGCCGGAGCGCCGGCGGAGACCCTGGATTCGTTCAGGGCGGAGATGGGGTTCGATCTCTCCCTGGGAGGGTTCCAGTTCGATGCGGGCACGAGCATGCTGTACGTGCTGGGGATCACCGCGCTGTTCTTCGTCATCGCGGTTATGGGCCTGAGACGCCGCTGAGAACCGGCCTCGAGTCAGCACTCGAACCTCTCGATGACGGCGGACACCCCGGCCCCCTCCTGGATCCGATGTATCCTCTCAAGCGGCCCGCCGGCCTTGTGGGCCTCGAACGATGGGATGTCGGCCCATCTCTCTACCAGGAGCATCCTCTCCGGGTCCTCCGACGAAATGTAGTACTCGTATCTTTCGCATCCAATCTCCGAACGAACCTCGGCGAGGACGCCTTCCGACCTGACGCGGTCCGCGAACCTCCTCGCCGCCCCGTTCTCCCCGCTGTAGTACACATTGACGACGACGGCCATGTTTCCACCGCACCGCCGATGGGGATGGGACTTTATCCAAGCTGCGCCTACTCCCGTACATGAGAAAATACGATCTCGTCTGCTTCGACATGGACGGAACCCTGACCAAGCTCAGGAGCTCCTGGTGCTGGGTGCATCAGCATTTCGGGGTCGACAACGAGCCCGCTTACCAGGCGTTCGTGAACGGCGAGATCGACGAGCCGGAGTTCATGCGCAGGGACATCGCCCTCTGGAAGGGTGTGGACCCGGACGTGACCGTCATGGACATTGCCCTGACGTTCAGGGACATGCCCCTGATCGACGGAATCCAGGAGACGGTGGCATGCCTGGCAGACTGCGGCATCAGAACCGTCATCGTGAGCGGCGGGATAGACCTCGCCGCGGAGATGCTGAAGAGGGAATTCGGATTCGACGACTACGTGGCGGACGAACTGTGCTCCTACGAGGACGGACGTCTTACCGGCGAAGGCAGGATGAACGTGGACCTCAGGGATAAGGGCATCAACGTCAGGCACTACATCGAGAAGTACGGAACCACCAAGGAGAGGACGGTCTCGATAGGCAACTCGTACACGGACATCGGCATGTTCAAACAATCGGGGCTGTCGATAGCGTTCAACCCCACGGACCCATACACGAGCGATGCGGCGGACGTGACCGTCGAATCGGACAACATCGCGGACGTGCTTGACCACATCCTCGTGGACGACCCGTCGCCGGACGCACACAGTATGGCGGCTTCTGGCGGACGCATGCGCCCCCGGGCATAAGTCGGCTGCTTTTCCGGAATCACAACATACGGGATCGGTCACAGCTCCAGACGCTCGTATCCGCCGGATTTCAGCTTGACCTCCTTTCCAGGATCGGCAAACGTATGTGTTGGATAATGCTGGCTATTTCATGTTTACTAGTTTTTACGAGTGATTTCTAGTAATTTCACTAGTTTTTACGATTCAATGGGATCGGCATCCAAAATGGCCATGAAAAGACGGCACCACCGACAACCATCACACCGCCCGGATGGTGCATCGACGATCAGGACAGCCTTCCGCCGTCATCCCATGCCCCGCGGACCAGTCCCCTGCGGGTGTCCTTGAGAAAACGATCGAGCCTGTAGTCGAACAGAGGGGTCCCCCTCTTGCACTGGATGTTCGCCACCCTTATCCTGACATACAACTGCGGAAGGAGGTCGAAGTTGGCGGACGCCTCTGGATCGGAGCGTATGGCGGCCATGACATCGTCGTCGATGCTGAATGTCCTGTCCGGAATCGCCGCCCTGCCTGCATCCGTCATGAGTCCGAGACGCTCCAGACGCTCGCACCTGACGATATTCAGCTCGGTCCAGTTGGAGTCCTTGCGGCGAGGTGTGAACCTCTGGATGGTCAGATCCCCCGCGGGTCTCAACGTAGAATCGATCCATCCGAAGCAGAGCGCCTCCTCCACCGCATCGAGATATGCGAGTTTGGAGGCGTCCGGACCCTTCCGACGGTCCATGACCAGCCAGCATCCCCTGGAGCTGCTGTGGTTCTCGGCAAGCCACGACCGCCATCCTGCTCTGTCGAGTTCCAGGACCGGGAGGTCACTCGTCGTAGTCGTCGTCATCGTCGATGATGTAGTCCGCCTCATCGAACTCGTCATCGTCGTCGAAGTCGAGCACGTCGTACCTCTTCTTCCTGATCTTGCCGTAAATCCTGGTGATGTCCCTGGCCTCGGCGACGCCGCGCCTGACCAGGCTGTGCTTGGTCTTTATCGCGTGGATCAGGCAGTCGAAGTCCTCGAACTCCAGCTGGGTACCAACGACGAACTCGTCATCGGGCTCCGCCTCCACCCTGAGGGAATATGTCTTCCCACCGTCGTTGACGGACACCTTCACGCTGAGGACGTCGAACCTCTTGACCCACAGCTTCCTGACATCTGTGGCAAGGGCCTTCTTGACCTTCCTGTCGTTGTCCACATCGATGTGAGTGACGCAGACCTTCCTGCCGTCATCGAGCTCGAACTCGTCGTCTATGGCGATGATGTCGTTGCTCTCTATGGTCGTCCTGGTGGTCTCGGAGACCTCGCCGTCGCTGAACACGACCGGGACCTCGATGAGCTCCGGGATCTTGATGGTCTCGCTGGTCACACGGCCGCAGGAATTGCACCTGAATGTGCCTTCGATGGTGGCCTTGCCCATCCTGCCTTTGAGGATCTGGTGCTCCGTCTCCTCGTCGCACACGGGGCACTCGTAGAATATCGTGTCGGGCATCTCCCTCTGGATCATGTTATCACCATTCGGCCATGAACGGGAAGCCGTGCCCCGGGATGACCACGTCCGCGTACCTCCTGACCCTTTTAATACTTTCCAAGGCCAGGTCCGGGTCCGAGTTCAGTGCCGGAGGGACGTTCTTGCGGAAGTTGTCCTCCAGGGGGATCGTATCCCCTGCGATCACGTAGCGCCTGTCGGCCTCCACGAACACGCTGCACTCCTCCGGGCAATGGCCGGGCGTGTGGACCATGGTCACGCCCTCGCATATCCTGAACTCGTCATCGTCGATGACAGTCGCTCCGGGAATCTCCTCGGACGCGCCGGAATGGATGTAGACCTTCGCGTTCTTGTAGAATCCCAGGTTCTCCACATGGTCCCTGTGCGAGTGCGTGAGGATGACCGTGTCCACATCCTTGGGAAACACGCCGATCTGCTTGAACGACGTCTTCACCATCGGCTTCATGTACTTCGTGCTCGGGTCCACGACGATCAGGCGGTCCTGTGTGCGGATGAGCACGGAGGTGGAGTTGGCCTCCAGGATTCTGCCCTCTTCGTCACGCTCTAGATTGCCCACGGCGAGGATGTCCAGCTGGATCATGCCGATGTCATCCCCGCCGCGATTAATAATCTCACTCCTCCGGGACCGGCACATCGCCGATCTTCCTGGCGGGGGATCCGGCTACGATGGTGATCGGGGGCACATCATGGGTGACCACGGAGTTGGCACCCACGATGGAGTTGTCGCCTATGGTCACGCCCGGGAGCACGGTGGAAGAGATGCCGATCCAGACGTTCCTCCCGATGGTGATCGGGGCACCGTAGGTGCAGTTCCTCTTGGTGGGGTCGGCCGGATGGTTGATCGTTATCAGGTTCACCTTCGGGGCGATGAACGTGTTGTCGCCGATCGTGATTCCGCAGCGGTCGAAGAACGTGCAGCACTGCTGTATGAGCACGTTCTTCCCGACCCTCAGATTCTTCCCGAAATCCATATAGAACGGCGGGAAGAGCGTGAGCGTGTCGTCGACCTCGGTCCCGGTCACATCGGCGAACACCTGTCTGACCTCCTCCGCGCTCATGACCGACGAGTTCATCCTCTGCAGCTTCGCCATGGTGTCGTGGATGACGTCATAGATCTTGTAGAACTCAGGGTCGTTCATGTCCACGATCTCCCCTGACCTGTCGCGCTCGAATATGTCCTTCTCTGCCATTCTGATTCCTATGTGAAAACATTATTTGACCTTAATCCAGCTCTAGATACGACCGACACTGTAAATACTTCCCATTGTGCTCGACCGACGATGGCGGGAGAGAGCAAAGACCTGGAGAGGATGCTTGGCGACCCGAAGGGCGCGATACGCTCCATGCTGCTCCCTTTGATCGTCTCGTATCTCGTTGTCCAGATCAACCTCTTCGCCGACACATCCTGGTGCTCCGGCCTGGGTGCCGACGCGAGCTCCGCGGTGTCCACCATCTCTCCGTTCTACTGGATCGTCTCGGGACTCGGCACAGGGCTGGGGATCGGCGCCGCGACGGCCATAGCCAGATACCTCGGGAGGGGCGAGAAGCACAACGCGGACAGGCTGGCATCCCAGACCGTGGTGCTGTCTGTGATCATAGGCATCATCAGCACCCCCGTCCTGCTCCTCGCAGTTGACCCCGCCCTCTCGATGATGGGTGCACAGGACATCGCCGAGGAGTGCCGCGAATACATCCTCCCGCAGATCCTGGCGGGCACCGTCGTCATCCTGGACGGGACAGTTTCTGGAGTCATCAGGTCGGAGGGGGCCGCCAAGAGGTCCATGGTCGTGCTGCTGGTCGCGGCGGCGGTCAACATGGTCCTCGACCCTGTGCTGATCTACGGTCTGGACCTCGGCCTGGCAGGAGCCGGATGGGCGACCGCGATCGCGTCAGCCTCCTCAGCCGCCCTCGGACTGTGGTGGTACCATCGCGGAAGACTCTACCTCACCATGTCCCTCGCCGACATGAGGCCGAACTGGGCAGACATGAAGGAGATCCTGTATGTCGGGATCCCGAGGGGCACGGAATCCATGCTCATCAGCGTGATGTCCATGGTCCAGAGGATATTCGTCATCGCCTGCGGAGGAACATCCGCCGCCATGTTCTACAACATCCCCTGGAGGTTCGTCTCCATCAGCGAGGTCGTCTCCCAGGCGGTTGGATCGGCCCTCATCCCCGTGTGCTCGGCCGCACTGGGGAGGAGAGACTTCGCCAAGGCCGAGACCGGTTACAGATACTCGCTAACCCTGACGATGGGCGTGATGATCGCCATCGCAGCCGTCCTCTTCGTCTTCGCGGACTGGGTGATCATCCCGTTCACATACTCGGAGAGCATGATCGAGTTCAGACCCGAATTCGCGCATGTCCTGAGGATCTACGCCCTCCTGATACCGTTCATAGGGTTGATCGACATCGGCTCATCCATCCTGCAGTCGCTCCGCCTGGCGCAGATCTCGATGCTGTCATCATTCGCCAGGAACATCCTGATAGTCGTCATGCTGTTCTTCGCCAGCTCGGTGTCGTTGGACGCGATATACTGGAGTCTGTTCGTGGCGGAGGTCATAGGCGGCGCCCTCATGATGTGGCTGGCGAGGGAGGGATTCAGGCATTACAGGGCCGGCAGGGATCCCTCGGCCTCCTGATGCAGCCCGCCGGAATGCAGACAAAATACGTTAAAGCTGATACCGGCATTACGGCGCATGGTTTTGGACCTGGAATCCGACAGGGGGAGGGGCGAGCTCGTCCTCGGGATCCTGCGCATCGTACTGGGCTTCATGCTCATCTGGGCGTTCCTCGACAAGTTCCTGGGTCTCGGCATGCCGACGACCCCTGAAGCGGCCATGATCAACGGTGGATCCCCGACAGAATACTATCTGTCGAACCTCGTGAGCGGTCCGCTCGAAGGATTCTACTCCTCGCTTGCAGGGAACCCCGCACTGGACCTCCTACTCATGGCGGGTCTGCTCCTGGTGGGTGCAGCGATGATCCTGGGCGTGGCATCCAGACTCTCGACGGTCGGGATGTGCGTGATGATGGCGCTGATGTTCTCCCTGGAGATGCCGCCTGACGACAATCCTCTCGTGGACTACCATATCGTGTACATCCTGGCATCCATCGTCATCTACTACCTGGGAGGCTACGGCGTCCTCGGCTTGGATGGGAGATGGTCGGAGCTGTCCATAGTGAAGAGATTCCCGATACTGAGGTGACCTTATGGAATACGACCCGTCGATAGAGATCGCCGAGGATCCGGACGTGTATCCGCCCTCTGACGACAGCATCCTGCTGATCGAATCACTCGACGTGCACCCCGGGGAGAGGGTCCTGGAAGTCGGATGCGGCTCGGGAGTGGTCTCCATCCATTGCGCCCTGAACGGATGCGAGGTGACCGCCGTGGACATCAACCCCAAGGCTGTCGACCTTGCACGCAGGAACGCGGAGGCGAACGGCACATCGATCCCTGTCATCGAGAGCGATGTCTACGGGTGCGTGACCGGGACCTTCGACACCATTGTTTTCAATCTCCCATACCTGCCGGTGGACGAGGAGGGCCTACTGGCCAAGGCATGGTCCGGAGGACCGGATGGCCTGGGGCCCCTGCCGAGACTGCTCAAGGGCGCACCCGGACATCTGAGCCCCGATGGGAGGGTGGTCGTGGTGGTGTCGTCCCTCATCGAGCCCCATGCGCTCCATGAGGCCCTCGCTCCCTACGACGTCAGGACCCTGGGGGAGCTCAAGCTGTTCTTCGAGAGGCTCTCCGTCCTGGAGATAAGGGGATTCCGAGGTCAGAGCGATTTCCCGAGCTGATATGCCTCGTCCTTGAACCTGACGGCCGATGCGGCATCGGCTCCGCCGCATCCGGTCGCGAGGATCCTCCCGCAGTCCTGGAGATTGAGATAGCGGCACAGCGAGTCGTACTGTATCCTGACGGCGTCCATCGTCCAGTCCTCCTTGTCGGCGGATGATGCGATCAGGACCGCCTTGGTGCCACGTGTGCGGAGGTTGGAGCTGAAGCTGTAGAACCTGTCGATGACGGTCTTGAGCTGCGCCGAGAATCCGCAGAAGTACACGGGGGTCACGAAGACGACCATGTCGGACGACATGATCTTGGAGCGGATGCCGGACATATCGTCCTGCTGTATGCATGGGCCTGAGGTCCCGCACGCGTTGCACGCCCTGCACGCCCCTACCTTGAGACGTACGACCTCCACGACATCCACGGAGTGGCCTGCCTCCGTGGCACCGTCCACGAACCTCTGCGCGATTGCGCTCGACGCCCCTTTGATGTGGGGGCTCCCCTCGATGACTGTTATCTGCATGGTTATGCCCGGAAATCAATCCTGGACGCTGTATTTAAAGATCAGACGGAGAGGCACTTTGTTAAAGCTGGGGAAAGACGATCGACACTCCGAATCCGATACACCCTTCGAAGTCATGGACACCCGGATTCCATCAGGACGGCTGCCGATGTCATGCCCTGCGATGCACATCGCCCCATTCGCACATGGAGTCCAGTATCGGTATCAGGGATTTGCCGGTCTCGGTGAGGGAGTACTCCACCTTTGGAGGAACCTGCGGATACTCCTCCCTGTGGACCAGCCCATCCGCCTCCAGTTCCTTCAGGTTGGCGCTGAGCGTCTTGAACGATATGCCCTTGATGTATCCTTTCATCTCATTGAAGCGCACCGTCCCGAACTCCATCAGAGCGTAGAGGATGAACATCTTGTACTTCCCGTTGATGAGGGACAGGGTGTAGCTGAACCCGGTCTCGTCTATGTCCGCCTCCACTATGCTGCATTGGACCATCGTCTCACCGCCTGCCGTTATACCATGCAGGTTCAAAAACCCCCCACACTTCATTTTGTGAAGTGCCCCCTCGGACCCGAAATTTCACTCCGGGTAAGTATCTGGAGTGCTGGAAAGTACCTGAAACGGGCGAAAGTGTCCGGCTTATATTCACTCCAAGCATGATGGTACTCAAGCGACCATGTCGCAGGAGAATCGGCAATGAGATCTGATATGAGCGAGTATGAAGCAGTAGAAAGGGCGGCACAGAAGTTCGTGGACAGCGTCGGTTCAGGCGACAGCACACCGGCCAAGGAACTGTTCTACGACGAGGCGGTCATGTTCGGCTACCTTGACGGGAAGCTGGAACACGGACCCATCCAGAACCTGTACGACAACATCGACACCGTGGGGGCGGACCCCGGCTACAGAGCTAGGATCGACGTCCTCTGCATCGAGGAGACCGTGGCGATCGTCCGTGTACTGGAGGACAACTGGGGAGGGCGCATCGACTTCAGCGACTTCCTGCTGCTTATCAAGATGGATGGCGAGTGGAAAGCAGTGGCCAAGGTCTACAACCAGAACTCCGACACCATAAGGAGGGACTGAGATGGCGAAGAGGATAGTGGTCCTCAACGGAAGCCCCAGAAGGAACGGGAACACCTCCTGCCTGATAGAGGCCTTCACGGAAGGCGCCGAATCGACCGGCAACACTGTGCAGGTGTTCTTCCTCCAGGGAATGGACATCCACGGATGCCGCGGATGCTTCGGCGGAGGGAAGGACCCCGAGCATCCATGTGTGCAGAGGGACGGGATGGATGAGATCTACCCTGCATACAAGGAAGCCGACGTGGTCGTTCTGGCTTCACCGCTCTACTACTGGAACCTGAGCGGCCAGCTCAGGACGGCGTTCGACAGGCTGTTCGCCGTGGCGGAGTGCGACCCCGACTACGCCAACCCTAGGAAGGAGTGTGTTCTGCTTATGGCAGCGGAAGGTGACGACTTCGCAGAGGTGGAGAACTACTACGACAAGCTCATGGGACATATGGGCTGGACCGACCGCGGGAAGGTGCTCTGCGGTGGGGTCCTTAAAGTCGGAGACATCGAGGGACACGGGGACCTGGACGAGGCGAGGAACCTCGGAGCTTCCATCTGAGGTGATGGGGTGCACAAGGTACTCCTGATCAACGGCAGTCCCAAGGAGAAAGGCTGCACGTACACCGCGCTGAAGGAGATCGCCGACACCCTCGCCAATGAGGGCGTTGAGTGTGAGATCTTCCATGTAAGGAGCGATGCACCCGGATGCAGAGACTGCGGATACTGCGCCAAGAAAGGCCGGTGCTCGATCAAGGACGATGTGAACGCCGTCGCCGACAGACTCGACGAGTTCGACGCCATCGTTCTGGGATCCCCGGTGTACTACGCCGGACCCTCCGGACAGGTATGTGCGTTCGCCGACAGGCTCTTCTACAGTAACGCCGACCACATGGCCGGGAAGCTGGGTGCGGCTGTCGTCTCGTGCAGAAGAGGAGGGGCCTCAGCCGCCTTCGACCGCCTTAACAAGTACTTCACCGTCTGCAACATGCCGGTGGTACCGTCCCAGTACTGGAACCAGGTCCACGGCTTCACCCCGGATGACGTTCGCAGGGACCTGGAGGGTCTGCAGACGATGCGCACCCTGGCCCGCAACATTGCCTGGCTCCTGAAGTGCATCGAAGCTGGAAGGGACAAAGGCATCGATAGGCCCGTGTACGAGCCACACCTGTGGACCCATTTCATAATGCCCTCGGAATGAGTGTGCGCAGACAACCGGAATCGATGGCTTCATAACCCATCCCCTCTTCACGTTGATATCGACGCCGGTCGAAGTCCGACCGCGTCCAGGAGTGATTGAGATGAGCAAAGTGCTTCTGATCAACGGCAGCCCCAACGAGCACGGGTGCACATACACCGCCCTCGCCGAGATGGCGGCCACCTTCGAGAAGGAGGGTGTGGAGATCGAGATCTACTGGATCGGCAAAGGGGACGTCCCCGGATGCAAGTCCTGCCGCTACTGCAAGAAGAAAGGGAAGTGTGTCATAGACGACCAGGTGAACGCCCTGGCCGCCAGACTGGACGAGTTCGACGGCATCGTCATCGGCGCCCCGGTGTACTACGCCGGACCCTCCGGACAGTCATGCGCGTTCATGGACAGGCTGTTCTACTCCGCCGACAAATCCAAACTCATCAACAAGCCCGGGACAGCCATCGTCTCCTGCCGCAGGGGCGGTGCATCGTCATCCTACGACCGCCTTCTGAAGTACTTCAGCATCACCAGCATGCCGATCGTGTCCTCCCAATACTGGAACCAGGTCCACGGGAACACCCCGGACGAGGTCCGCCAGGACCTGGAGGGTCTGCAGACGATGCGCACCCTGGCCCGCAACATGGCCTGGCTCATCAAATGCATCGACGCCGGCAAGGCCACAGGCGTCCCGCTCCCGGAGCGCGAGACGCCCACGATGACGAACTTTATTAGGCCCGAGTGATCGGGCCCCCGGTCGCCGCCGAGGTTCATGGCGCGGCCGGGACACCTTTCCAGAATGGACGGCCCGTGCATCGGCCGACACTTGCAGGTGCCCGGAACATCATTGGATCGGGACGTCCCTTGCCTCGACCTTCGGATAGGACTTCGCGGACAGCACGAACATCACGATGTACATGGCGACAACGAGCACCACATATCCTGTGAGGATCGTGTAGAGGCTGTACTCCCCCGGGATCAGACCGACCACCAGGTTGGGTATGGCCGAACCCCCGTATGATGTGAGGTAGATGAGCGAGAACACGCCCGACCTCTGGGCCTGGCTGGACCTGCCTAGCAGCTCTGTGACGCTGCCTGTGAACGCTATACCCTGGCACACGGCAGCGACGATGCTGAACACGACGTACATGGAGAGACTGTCGAATGCGGTCAGCGAGACCAGCATCATCACCGCGCACAGTGCAAAGAGTCCGAACCCCCATCTCTGAGCGACCCTGACGTCGAACCTCTTGGCGAAGAAGCTGCCGACGACGTTGGGCAGGAGGAGGGATGTGTACACCGCCGCCGCGATGAACGTGTCGTGGATGCCGAACTGCTCGGCCACCAGGGTCGAGCTGAACGACTGGGCGAAACCTCCCAGCGCCCATGTGCCGACGAACGCCATGGATGATGCGGCGAAGAGCCTCAGAGAGTTCGGCGGCAGCGTGAACCTCGGCCTCAATGACCTGATGAGTCCTGGCTTCCTCTGCATCGTCTCCCTGGCGAAGAGCACCAGGATGATGAACACCACTACGATGACAGCCACAGCCTCGAAGTACGACGTGGAGGAGACGGACGTGTAGTTGATGATCCCTCCGGAAACGAAGCATCCCGTCGACAGACCGAGGGTCGGGGCGCTGCTGGTGATCATCGGACCGATCCACCTGGGCATGTCCGCGGACAGGTCGACCACATACGCCGCGATGGTGCTGGACCCCAGACCGCTGGCGATGCCCTGGATCAGCCTCCCGATCATGAGCATCTCCGGGTTGGAGAGGTACGCGAACGTGATGCATCCGCATATCGACACCAGAAGGATCATCACCGTGGCGGGACGCCTCCCCAGATGGTCGGATATGCGGGGAAGGAACATGAGCGGGATGACCGTCCCGAGAAGGTAGTACATCGACACCATCGAGAGGTCTCCGTGGGAGAGCCCGAGCTGTTCCTGATACACTGAATACAACGGTATGGGGGACCCTGATGCGAAGTAGAGCACGATGAGTGCCCCCGCCGCACCTACGAATCCGATGGCGTTTCTCGCGTTCATCTCAACCACCCCGGTCGGACGTGGTCTCGCGATCAGCCTGGCCGTCGGTCTCTCGGAAATTGAGGTTGGATTTAAGCCGTACCGTTCTACCAGAATGGGTAGGGAATCCCCGCCCGAAGGCGGGTAAATGGATTCTGTCAGCCCAGGAGCTTCTTGATCGCGGCCGTCAGCAGCTCGTTGGCCTGCTTGCCGTCGACCTTTCCCCTGAGGGCGCCCATGACGGGACCCATGAGGGGACCGATGGCCCCCATGCCCTTGGACCTGACGAAGTCGGCGCGCTCGTTGACGATCTGCTCTATGACCTTGGCGGCCTCGTCCGAATCCATGGCCTCCAGACCGAGCTTCTTGATCGCATCTTCGGCGGATGTGCCGACCGCCATCTCCCTGAGCAGCGCTGGGAGGGCCTCCTTGGCGAAGCGCCCCTCCTTCAGCATGGCGAACACGCCGAGGATCGCGTCGTCGGTGAAGACGCCCACATCGATGCCGTCGTGCTCCAGCTCGCCGTAGGTGTTCAGGAACATGGTCGCGGCCACCGGGGCCATCGCCCTGTCAGCGGCGATCTTCTCGAAGAGCTCGTCGTTGCTCTGCCTGACGATCTGCCTGGCCTGCTGGGCGTTGATGCCGTAGTCGTTGACGAGCCTGGCCTCGATCTGCTCCGGGAACTCCGGCATGTTGTCCCTGATGTCCTGCATCCTCTCGTCCGTGATCGGGGTCGGGGGGACATCGGTCTCGGGATACATCCTCGCGGCTCCGGGCAGAGGCCTGGAGTACTTCGTGGTGCCGTCGGGGAGCGGGTCCCTTGTCTCTTCGGGGACGCCGACAAGGGCCTCGTTGGCCCTCACGACCGCCGCCTCGAGGGCGTCCGTGGCCTTCTTCTCCCTCGCCGCGCAGATCACGAAGGCGTCATGCTCCCCGGTCATGCCGAGGAACTCCCTGAGCTTGTCCACATAGGACTGCTCGATGCCGTAGTTGGGCAGCTCGTCGGAGTGGAATATACCCTTGACGCCCTTGGTGCGTGCGCGCTGGGCCATCTCCGACCCCAGCCTGAGTGTCTTGTTGTCACCGTTCATGACGCCGGCGAATCCCGGGAGCCTGACGGCGATGACCCTGCCCTTGTCGTCCAGGGCGCCCTTGATGACCTTCGACTCGCAGTCCGCGAATATCTCGGTGACGTCGACGGGCTCGAACGCGGCTGGCTGCACCCCTCTGTCGTTCAGGATGCCCTTGATCCTGATGAGCATCTTCTGCCTGTTGACCTCGTTCCTGACGTAGTCGGGGATCATCTTCAGCTCCCCGACTCCCTTCAGCTCTATGCGTGCGCCTCCGGGGATGGAGATGTTCAGGTCCTGGCGGATGGTTCCGATCCCCCTTTTGACCCTTCTTGTGGCCCTGAGCAGGGTACCCAGCCTGTATGCGACCTCCATGACCTCCTCGGGTGTGCGCATATCCGGTCCTGTGGCGACCTCGATGAGCGGGATGCCCAGACGGTCCAGCCTGTAGAGGACCTCGTCGTTCTTGGTGGTCTCGACCTTCCTGGCCGCATCCTCCTCCAGGCAGACGGAGAGGATGGAGATCTTCCTGTCGCCCACATCCACGGAACCGTCCGTGGCTATGAGGGCGGTCCTCTGGAAACCGGACGTGTTGGATCCGTCCACCACGATCTTCCTCATGAAGTGGATCTCGTCGATGATGTTGGCGCCGAGCATCTCCGAGAACGTGAGGGCGATCTGCATCGCATCCGGGTTCACATCGTGAGGGGGCTCTTCATCCAGCTCCACCAGGCATGTGGTGCCCTTGCAGCACTGGTACCTGTAGCCGGAGTGCCTCTGGAACTGTGCCAGCGCGGCCCTGTCGACCTCACCCATCTCGCTTGTGGTGGGTCTGAGCCTCCTGAAGTAGGCTCCCTGACCGTCATCGCAGAGATGGCTGTCGCAGGAGCAGAACAGCTTCTTGGTGTCGAGCTGCTGGTGGATCTCGATACCGCACATCATCTCGTAGTCTTCACTCATCGATGGTCCTCCTGTCGGACAGTTCATTCGCGAGCGGCACCCTCATCACATCCTTGGCCTCCTCCGGGGAGGAGGAGTTCGCGAGGGCCCACATCAGCTTGACATAGGCGGTCTCCGGCAGCATGTCGTAGACCGTGATGACACCGGCGTTCAGCATGTCCCTTCCGGTGTTGTAGACGTTGAGGTTCGTCCTCCCGTTGAGGCACTGGCTGGTCATCACCACGACCGTGCCGTTGTCGCATGCCCTCTTGATGAGCGGAATCATGTTCTCGTTGACATGGCCCAGACCGGAACCGGCGATGACCACTCCCTTGGACCTCATGAACACGTCCTCGAAAAGCGAGGGGTCCATCCCGGGGTAGTACTGGAGAAGGACACAGGACCTCTCCATGGCGGTGCTGGCCACGGCCTTCTCCGAGGAGACCGCCGGCAGATCCGTGTTGAATGTGATCTTGCCCTCCTTGTCGAGATGGGCCACGGGTAGCGCGTTGATGCTATGGAACGCGTCCCTGCGGGAAGTGTGCATCTTCCTGACGCGGGTGCCGAAGTGGACTGCGAAGGAATCGTCGCCGGGCGTGTCATGCATGATGACGTATACCCCCGCCTTTCCGGATTTGCAGAACCTGGCACATGCCATCAGGTTGCTGCTGGCATCCGAGGAGGGGCGGTCGGAGGACCTCTGCGCCCCGACCAGGACGACGGGCTTGGGGACGTCGCCCAGCATGAAAGACAGCGCGGCGGCGGTGTACCCCATAGTGTCCGTACCGTGGGGGATGATGATCCCGTCGGCCCCGTCGTTGATCTGCCTGGCGACCTCCTCCGCGAGGGCCTGCCAGTGCTCCACGTTCATGTTCTCGGAGAATATGGAGAACAGGACGGTGGCATCGATGTTTGCTATGTCCCTGATCTCTGGGACCGCGTTGACCATGTCGCTGGTAGACAGGGCGGGGTGGACAGCCCCGGTCCTGTAGTCCACATAGGATGCGATGGTTCCGCCCGTACCGATGAGGACCAGCTTGGGCAGGCCCTTCTTGAACTCGACCTCGGATTCGGGCTTGACCCTCTCCACGGGAGCCTCTAGCACCGAGATCTCCGCGGAGTCGGTGATCCTGATGCCGACGTTGTATCCGGACTTCATCTTCAGGATGAGGATGTCCGGGGCGCTGAACTCGTGATGGGGCATGAGTGTCCCGACGTACGTCCTGCCGTCCCTGACGACGGACAGCTTGGTGCCCTCGACCGCGCCGAGGGACTCCAAGGTTTTGGAAAGCGATTCGGAGTACATGCTGTTCGATTGAAGGTATCCCCTTATCGTTTAGATTGGTTGCGCTCGCGCGCACACGCGTTCCCATTACAGGATGGTTGCCATGTATAGGGGCCGGTACAGCACATCCCCGGACCATCTGACATTCTTAGTGCACAGAAGATAGACCTGACCAGCCGTTCTTCCGAACCTGTCTATGAAACGGTTCAGGGAACTGTGATTCAATTGGTCCGAGGACTTCACCTCCACGGGACTGGTATCCGCCAGACACCTCCTGAGATGTGGGATCGCGGTCTCGTTCCCCATCGCCCAGAGGAACTCTTCAGAATCCAGAGAGTAGAGATTCAGATTCTCCTCCTCAGAGGGTATGACCATCTCCTTGATGTTCGTCTTGATCGACAACAGGGACCCTGTTTCGATATAGTCGTACCTCCCGTCCTCCACCAGGAACTTTATCATCTGCCTAGCTTTGGGACACAACTGAACCTCGTCGAATATCACCAAGGACTCCCTGACAGGCAGGACCCTGCCGATTGCCACGGACAGCGCCTGTAGAAAATTGTCGATATTGCCATCGTATCCATCAAACACGGCTTTGACGGCTGGATCCAGTTTAGTGAAATTGATTGTGGTGTAATCCCGATATTCCCTTTTGACGAACTCTTCTGCCAGGAAGCTCTTCCCTACAAGACGGGCCCCGTTGATGAGAATCGCGGATGAGCCGGTACTCTCACCCTTCCACTTAAGGAGCATATCGTAGGCTTTCCTGCGAAGATAAATGACAATATTGCATAATTACATTTGATTGTATTCATTAATCACCAAATCTAGAGTTTTCTTTGAATGGATCTGCACCAGATCTATAGTATCCTAAGTATCGGTTTCTCACCATATCTATTGTATGGCGATCACGCCTTCATCCCCGCCAGAGGGTCGAACCTGACCATCTCGTATCCGACCCTGCGGTTGAGGTCCCCGATCTCCTGCCTGCAGGCACCGAGCTGGGTGCGCATCGCCTCCACCAGCATGCCGAAGTACCTGGCGTAGAACACGGACATCGTGTCGGAGTACGACCTGAGCAGCGACTCCAGGTCGATCTCCCGGAGGTAGACCTTCTGACTGGTGCTCCATATCCCGTCGCCGCAGCATCTCCGTGTGAACACGACCCTCCCGTCCCTCACATCTATCTCCAGAGGGAGCATGTCCACATGCACCACGTAGTTCCTCAGGTTCACGACGAGCGAGACCTCGAAACCCAGCCCCTCGTGTTTGAGGGCCCTGAACTCGCGGTCGATCCCGTGCCTCTTGGCGCAGACCGCGGCGTAGTTCTTGCATGAGTACATCCTCGAGAGGAAGTCCGCCAGCAGCTGGCATATCCCCATGGTGTGCGACTCGATCGTCTCGTACCTGCTCCAATGGTCCGGACACATGCGCCTCGTCGTGCGCACCGCGTCGATCAGTTCGTCAAGCTTCGAATCCATCATGTCGTAGCACATCGACATGCGTCTCAGTTCGGTGTATGTCTTGAAAACGGGGGAATCCTGTAGGCGCCTGAGCTCCCTGCGGGGGTCCGAGGACATGCATATGTAATCGGCCGACGGCCTCTTAACCGACACCGAAGTAGAATACCGAGTCTACGTATGCGGTGCATCGCACACGGGCCGAGCATCCACCCATCGCAGTTTATAACGGCATCCCGTTGCGAGCCCCATGGATTACGACATTGTACCGAAAGCGGCTATCGTGATCTCGGTGGTCGCCGTCATCGTGGCCGCCGCCGCGATAATCATGGTGGCCACCGGGGACGATTCCGACGACAGATACAGGATATACATCGGCATGGATGCGGACGCCACACAGAGCCAGATGGATGCTCTCGAGTCCTACATGAAGGACACGATTACCAGCGATTACGGCACCGGATACACGATGTACTGGGCGGACGGAGCCTACACCGACAACGGCGACACGGTCCAGAACCGCACCCTGGTTGTCATACTCCTCGATGTGAGCTCCGGCGACGCAGGTGCGATCGCCGACGCGGCACTCGACCAGGACGGCGTGTCATCGGTGGTCAAGGAGGTCTATCGCTCCTCCTTCGATATCAGCACGAACTGAATCCGAGGGGTTCTACCCCTCTTTCTTATTCTATTATAGAGACGATTGGCGTAGCACGAACAAGCTAAATAGTATGCACAGGCTTTCGCCACCCATGCACATAGTACAGCCCGGAATGGAAATCGACGTCCTGAAGGAGAACAACAAGATCGCCCATGAGAACTACCGTCTCATGAGGAGCAAGGGGATCAAATCCGTCGACTTCATGGGTTCCATCGGAGCCGGGAAGACCGCCCTCATCATCAAACTGGCCGAGAAGCTCAGGGCGAAGGGCGTCCGCGTGTGCGCCATCGCCGGCGACGTCACCGGGGCCGACGACTACACCAGGTTCGAGAAATCCGGACTCCACTCCGTGAACTGCAACACGGGACACGAGTGCCACCTTGACGCCAACCTCGTCAAGAAGACCCTGGCGGACATCAACCTGGACGATTACGATGTGATCTTCATCGAGAACGTGGGGAACCTCGTGTGCCCCGCCGACTTCCCCCTCGGAACCGACTACAGGGTGGTCGTCATCTCCACCACCGAGGGAGACGACATGGTCAGGAAGCACCACGACATCTTCATCCACTCCGACGTCGCCGTCCTGAACAAGATAGACATCGCCGACGCCGTCGACGTGGACCCGGAGGTCATAGCCAGGGACTACAACAAGCTGATGGGCGGCACAAAGAACATCTACAAATGCAGCGTTAAGAAGGAGCAGGGGCTGGACGAGATCCTCGCAGCCCTCAAGCTCTGAAGGTGTCAACATGAAGGTCCTCGCCGTGGGCGGAGGGGGCAGGGAGCATGCCGCCGTGGAGGCGCTGTCCCGCTCCGGCTCCGAGATTTACGCAGTGATGAAGAATGCCAACCCTGGCATCATCGCCAGGTCGAAGGAGCATCTGCTCTGCGACGAGAAGGATGTGGACAAGGTCGTCGCCTTCGCCAAGGAGAAGGGGGTCGAGCTGGCCTTCGTCGGGCCCGAGGCCCCGCTGGAGAAAGGCATAGTGGACGCCCTCGAAGCCGAGGGCATCCCATGCGCAGCCCCGACCAAGGCCGCCGCCAGGATCGAGACGTCCAAGACGTTCATGAGGGAGCTCGTCGAGAAGCACGGCATCGCCGGCAACCTCGGGTTCGCCCATTTCGACAACGCCGCGGACGCGGAGGCCTACCTCAGAACCGTGGACCACGAGATCGTGGTGAAGCCCGTCGGCCTCACAGGCGGAAAGGGCGTCAAGGTCCAGGGGGAGCACCTGCACTCCTTCGAGGACACCATGGAGTACATCAACGAGATCTTCGACCAGAACATCGGCGGAGCCGGTGTGATCCTCGAGGAGAAGGCTGTCGGCGAGGAGTTCACGCAGATGGTCTTCGTGGACGGGAAGAGGATCGTCCCCCTCCCGCTGGTCCAGGACCACAAACGCGCCTACGAGGGGGATGTGGGGCCCAACACCGGAGGCATGGGATCCTACACCGACGCAGACCACCTCCTGCCTTTCATAACACAGGGGGAGAGGGAGCAGGCGCTCGCGATCCTCCAGTCCATAGTCGACGCCATGGCGGAGGAGGGCTGCCCCTACAGGGGCACCATGTACGGACAGTTCATGCTCACCGTGAAAGGGCCGAAGATCATCGAGATCAACGCCAGGTTCGGGGACCCGGAGGCGATGAACGTCCTCTCCCTCATTGGGGACGACTTCGAGGATGTCTGCCGCATGATGGCCACGGGCACGCTCGACAGGGACGTCGACTTCGCCAGGAAAGCCACGGTCTGCAAGTACGTGGTGCCCAGAGGATACGGCGTGAAGTCCGAGTCGGGACACGAGATCTCCGTGGACGAGGACGCCGTGAGGAGCAGCGGATCCGTCGTGTACTACGCCAACGTAGACATGAAGGACGGCAAGCTCGTCACAGGGACGTCCAGATCACTGGGGGTCGTTGGCATCGCCGACACCCTCGAGGAGGCGGAGGCCAACTGCGAGGCCGCTCTGAAGCACGTCAGGTGCGACGCCATGGCAGTCCGCCATGACATCGGGACCCGCGCACTAGTCCAGCGCAGGGTCGACCACATGAGGGAACTCCGTTCCGCATGAACCGCATCGCCGTCAGGTTCGCCTACCACGGCGACGGCTTCTCCGGCTCGCAGATACAGCCGGGAGCCAGGACCGTGGAGGGCGAGATGAGGTCGGCGCTCCTGAAGGTCTGCCATCTGGCGGACGGGGAGCTGGACCTGCGCATTGCCAGCCGCACGGACAAGGGAGTGAACGCCCTCGGGAACGTTGCCGTGTTCAACACGGGATTCGACGATCCCGAGGCGCTCCTCCGCGCATTGAACGCCGTGTCGGACGGCATTTTCTACACAGGATACGCTTGGGTAGACGAAGGGTTCAACCCGCGCCACGCGACATCCAGAGAGTATGTGTACATCCTCCCGTCGGACGGACTGGACATCGACATGGCGAAGCGGTGCGCATCGCTCTTCGTCGGCGAACACGACTTCGCCAGGTTCTGCCGCCCGGACGGGAAGCCGACGAAAGTCACCGTGGACTCCGTGGACATTGTGGAAGGTGACGGATGCGTGATCCTCACATACAGGGCGAGGTACTTCCTGTGGAACATGGTCCGCAGGACTGCGGCGGCGATCGCGGAGGTCGCATCGGGCCACAGCTCGCTCGCGGATGTGGCTGGTGCGCTCGAAGGGGAGGAGTGCAACTTCGGCATCGCCCGGGCGGACGCCCTCACCCTCACCGAGGTCGGATACGATGGGCTGGAGTTCATACCGTGCGACAGCCATGTGCTCTCCGGAAAGGTCGACGAACAGACGTTCTCCGCCAGACTGAGGCTCGGATTCTATTCATCGATTATGCACAGTGACGGATGAGGCCGTCGACGGACTGCCGGTTATATGGTACCATGTCGATGCCCCGCCCATGGATGGTTTGGCAGACATGGTCCGCTCGGCGGCAGAGGACCTCGCGAGGATTGAGAATGAAAGGGACGCCGCGATGGCGATCTCCCGCAGGGTGATTAGGCTCAGCAAGAGGATCATCCATTCGATCCATGTCGGGGACGACGCATCGACCGATGAGATGAGAGCGTCCGTCGAGGTGCTCCTCTCGACTGGTGCACCTGAGGTGAGACTGTCCCAGATGGTCCAGGACGCCCTGATGGAGTACGCCGAGGCCGCGATCCTCAGATCGCTTGTGATCGATGGGCGCATCCCGTCACCGACGGAACTGGGGATCCCCTCGGCAGCCTGGGTCCTCGGGCTGTGCGACTGCGTCGGCGAGCTCAGGAGGATCGTGACGTCCCATCTGATGGAGGGGGACATGGACGGTGCCAGAAGGTACTTCTCGATGATGGAGGACATCAGCGGGGAGATAATGCTCCTGGATGTCCCGGACGCCATAGCCCCCGTACGCAGGAAGCAGGACATCGCCCGCGGGATCATGGACCGCACCAGGTCGGACATGACAACGGCGGCGGTCGTCGGCAGATTGTGAATCTGCAAAAAAGAATAAAGTGGGAGGGCCCGAGGGCCCTCCGTTTTCATTTTAGGTTTCAGCGCCTGGACTTGGGCTTTCCGTAGTTCTTCACGGGCTTGCGGTAGACCCAGATCATGACCAGGACCAGCAGGACGATCACGACCACCAGCAGGACGATGACCCATGTGTAGTCGTTGTCCCCGATGTAGAACGTGTGCCTCTCACCGAGTCCGGTGATGTCGACCATGTTCCCGCCATCGGCGGCCTCGACGTGGAACTCGTGTGTTCCGTAGCCGGCGTCGGTGATCCACTCGTACTCGATGGTCGTCGTTCCGTTGGCGTCGAGGTCCACGGTGGTGAAGCTGTCGTCGATCCTCTCGCCGTCCACGTAGAAGTAGACGCCGTATCCCTGCAGAGGCTCGTCGGAGTTGTTGGACAGGGTGACGGAGAGGGTGATGGGCTCCACCACGGTGATGGGGTACTCCAGAGTCCTGGGCTCGACCTCGAGGTCCTGGGTGGTCTCGTTGCCCTCCTCGTCGGTGGAGGTGTAGGTGGCGTCGACGGTGATGTCGACGACCAGCGTGTACCTGCCGGCGGTGTCGGGGGCGGAGACCGTCAGGGTCTGCGCGGTTCCGTTGTCCAGGTCCCCGGAGCTCGGGCTGACGCCGTTGCTGACGGTGTCGCCGGAGCCGTCGACCAGCCTGGCCTCGTAGGAGATGGCCATGCTGAGGTTGGGGTAGTCCGTGGAGCTGTAGTCGTTGTTGGTGTAGATGACCTGGAAGTCGGCATCTGCGCCGACGCCGATCACGTTGGTCTCGCCGTCGATGTCTGCGTAGTCCGCGTCGACGCCCTGGAGGGGCACGAGGCAGAGCGCGAACACCGCCATGATGGCGATTGCTGCTGTTACTGTCTTCATCTGCGTGAGAACACCCCCCTCTTGCTGGCGAGCCAGAAGATCGCCACGAGCATCAGGAGAATCACTGCGACAAGGAACCAGATTCCGACGGGGAGTCCGGACCTCTCGTCGAGCGCGTCGCCTCCAGAGGCGGTCATGTCGTCGGTGCTGACGTCGATGCTGCCTGCGGAGAGGCTGAGGGTCTCGCTGTGGCTTCCGACGGTCACGTTGGCTGTGATGGACGGGACCGCTGTGGAGTCCTGACCGGGCTCGAGGAGCATCAGCTTCACGTAGTAGACGGAGGTCTGGAGACCGGGCGCCTGGAAGGTTGCGCCGTTCTCGGCGATGGTCCTTCCGCTCTCGTCCACGATGGTCACGTACCATCCGCTGGGGACGTTGGGCACGTTGATGGTCACATCGTGGGTGTAGACGTTGTTGTTGACGACGGTGACCGCGTACATGTACTGGTACGCGGAGACGCGGTTGCTTGCGGCCCTGTCGTCGTCGCCGGCCTTGAAGACCTCGACGTCGATAGGTGCGGATGTATCGCCTCCCATGTCGACATCCATCGTCTGGGTGTCGGTGCCGTTGATGTCCGCCACAGTCAGGGTCATTCCACTGGATCCGGGAGCGACGCGGTTGACGTCGTAGGTTCCGTAGACGGTCGTGGAGGCCGTGCTGTTGGCGGGGACGTTGAGGCTGAAGGCGCTGTTCAGGGAGAGGTCGCTTCCTCCGGTGATGAGATAGGTCATGTCCCTGTCGGTGTTGTTGGTGATGCTGACGTCGATGGAGACGTTTCCGTTGGAGAACACGGCTCCGGTGATCTCGGATGTGAATCCGGGCTGCTCGGCGTCCTCGTCCACGGGCGCGTCGCCTGTCAGGACGGAGATGTTGCGGACCTGGGCGGTGACGGTTCCGTCTGTCTCGACGAGCGCCAGTCCGGTGAACTCCCCGGTGGCGTAGTAGTACACGTCCTCGGAGTCGATGGTGGCGTTGACCTCCACGCTTACCTCCACGGAGGAGACGTCTGCGGGAAGGGTCAGTGTGTATGCACCGTTGGTGACATCGAAGTCGTGCTTCACGGTCATTCCCCTGTACTCGTAGGAGACGGTGATGGTTCCGTCCGCGACGGTTCCGACGTATCCGGTGACCTGCATCCTGTGCTGGGACGCGGTCATGTCGATCGTGTAGGTTCCGTCGGTGACGTCCGTGAGGTCGAGGTATCCGTATGCGATGTTGCCGTGTCCGTCATCGTTGGTGTTGGTGGATGTGAAGTAGTACTCGTATCCGACCTCGAGGTAGTACCCTCCGTCGAACCTGTGGTAGCTTCCATCGGTGGTGGAGACGGAGACGATGTCAGTCTCGGCGTTGGTGACGTTCACGGTCACGACGTCCTCGATGGCGTCGAAGCCGTAGAACTGCGTGGATCCGGCGTAAAGGTCCAGGCTTCCGTTGTAGTAGTGTCCGGTGGATCCGTCGACCTCGACGGTGTAGGTTCCGGGTAGCAGAGGCGTCTCGACACCCGCCTTGAGCTCGATGGCTGTGTCAGAGTCGTCGTAGTGGTAGACGGTCATGTCGAACTCGGGCGTGTAGGGGATCGCCTTGACGTAGTTCTCCTGATCCTCGTCGCTGGAGTCGTACATGTCGATGGTCAGAGTGTTGGTGTTGTTGCTCGGTCCCGCATCGACGTCCCTGGTCAGGCTCTCGCAGTGGAACGCGGCGTTGTCGAGCGTTCCGTCGACATTGTTCAGCGAGATGGTGGAGGCCACATCGTCGGGGATGTAGAAGTTCACCACACCGCTGGTGTTGGTCATGCCGTAGAGCTCGTAGTCCTGGCCGTTGTAGTTGAAGGTAATGACACCCATGACGAAGGGCAGGTAGGGGTTGGAGCCGCTCTGTCCGTTGTCGTACCTGAGGGTGTATCCGATCCTCCTTCCGTCGACGAGGTCGAGCTCTCCCATGTCGGAGTCGCTGCTGCCGACGGTGGTGCTGCCGATGTACACCTTGTTGCTTCCGTTGTTGGCGGCGATGGTGTAGATTCCCTCGGGCAGGAGCGCGGTGAAGTTGCCCTCGCTGTCCGTGGCCACGGAGAAGTACTCCCCGTTGCGGCTGATGAACTGGACAGTTCCCTCGTCGCCGCTGTCGCCGTCCATGAGCTGTCCGGAGACGACGCTGCTGTTGGAATCGGTGACGGACACGGTGTCGTCCCAGATGCTCGCGTCGCCGCTGGTCTGGTACAGGGCGTGGTACACGTGCTCTCCGGAGACGCCGTAGATGGTGTAGTGCATCTGGTCGGTGGCGATGCTGTACGGGACGTCGAAGCGTACCTCGCCGGTCTCGTCGTCCACGTAAGTGACGGTGTTGAAGGAACCGGCCGAGACCGTGAGGACGTCGGACTGTGCACCGCTGACGGTGACCGTGTGGGCATCGTAGGCCGTGATCGTGGCGGTCCTGTTTCCGCTGGTCGCGTTGGATGTGTTGGTGTACATCGACGCGTATCCCTGACCCATGGAGAGGTTGTACTGTCCGGAGACGACCGTGATGACGGCCTGTCCGTCCTCGACCTCGGCCTGGAACTGGGCCATGGTGGTCTGGTTGGTTGCGATGACGAGCGCTCCGTCGGGTACGGGGTCGCCGTTGACGTCGTTCACCGTGACCGTGATGGTCCTGGTGGTGGGGGAGACCTGGAATCCTGTGTTGTTCCCGGGGTAGACGGTGACGGTTCCGGTTCCCATGGAGTCCCCTGTCTCGCTGTACAGGGTGTAGTCGTAGGTTCCGGGCAGGATGGAGTCGATCGTGATCGAGCCGTCGGTCGTGCGGATCTCGTAGTCCGCCGCATCTCCCTCGAGCTTGAGGAGCATCTCCTCTGCGCCGTACACGTTGTCTCCGACCATGACGGACCCGTCGACGGATGCGGCGGGGATGTCGTAGGTCTGGACCAGGTTGTCGGATGTGAAGCTCTGGACGACCACGTCGCCGATGCTGATCTCGATCCTGTAGTCTCCGGAGGGGACCATGGCCTCGTAGGCGCCGTCCCTGGTGGTCGTCTCGGAGTAGAGGACGTACTGTCCGTAGACGTCGCTGTACTGGTAGACGGAGACTGTGGCTCCGGTGACGCCGGTTCCCTGGTAGGTGACGCCGCCCTCATAGACCTGGGCGTCGTCGGGGGTTCCGACGTAGTGGAGCATTACGATGGAGGTCAGGTAGTTGATGGCTCCTCCCTCCTCCTTCTGCTTCTGGATGGCCTCCCAGCCGTCCATGTACTCCCAGCCGTCGTCGGTGACGATGGCGTCGGAATCGGGGTTGTACTGGACCTGCCAGTAGACGACCTCGTATCCGGCCAGTCCGTATCCGGGGATTCCCTTGGCGGATCCCTCGGAGCCGTCGCTGGAGGACAGGGCGACCAGGTAGTTGTAGGACGCGTTGTTGCCTGTGAACCCGGCCTCGGCCGCGGAGGGTCCAATCATGGCCTTCCACAGGAAGGTGTCGTAGATGGCGTCGGTGTAGACGGTGTATCCGTAGTATGTGTTGTAGGAGTAGAACTGCGTGGCGGCTCCGTATCTGTCCACGGCGTAGTCGCCGAAGTATGCGATGGTGGAGAACGTGTCCCCGTCGCCGTACTGCAGGGGCAGCATGGAGGGGTCGAGCATGACATAGGAGATCTTCTGGCCGGCGGCATCGCAGACGGCATCGTAGGCGTTCATGATCTCCACGGTGTTCATGCCGGACACGATGGCGTTGATGGATGCCAGGTACACGGCGTTCTCGTCGGTTATGTCGGACCTGACGTTGCCGTACGTGTCGGGGTTGGATGTGATGTCGTCGACGGCGGTGGAGGGGTCCTCGATGAATCCCCTGATCTTCTCGTACACGTCGGTGTTGCCGTCGAAGCAGGATGCGAAGTCGTTCACGTCGTTGGACAGGATGATGCGGAGCATCATGGCTGCGACCGATCCGCCTGCGCCTTCGGAGAGGTACATGTGCGACACGGCCGAGGTTCCGCCACCGACTGTGTCGACGACGGTATCGAATCCGCCCTGGGCGACCGCGTCGTTGGCGTAGTCGATCCAGGACACGAGGGCTCCGTCCTTGGGCTGGTCCTCCATGGAGTCCCAGAGGTCCCCGATGGGGTAGGAGTCGCCTGTCTTGATCGTGTACTGGGTGTTGCCGCTGAAGTAGTAGTCGGCGTCGGAGTTGTTGGAGATACCGGCGTCCACGGCGAACGAGACGTTGGGGACGACGATGAGAAGGGCCACGATGACCACGGATGCGAACGGGAAGGGCTTGATCATCTTCCTGAAGAACCCGGGGAACCCGGCGGTCCTCATGGAGGTCCACCAGTCCCTGAGGTTCGCGGCCTCGAGGACACGGACGATGATGATGGCGGATCCGACGGCGAAGACTGTGCCGACGACCGCGGCGTTGGCGTAGGAGGTCCAGACCGCGAAGAACATGCCGAACATCCAGATCGTGATGAACAGCCTGGTGGCGGAGTGGTCCTTCCTGAAGTAGACGTAAGTGCTGTAGAGGGCGTAGCAGATGGGCAGCCACATCGTGAGCCATCCGTAATAGGAGGACACGTTGGACATGGAGACGTAGCTGCTTGCCAGCTCATCCATGATCGAGCTGGAGTAGATGCTGTTGCCCCAGATGAGGTCGTTGTACAGGTCGGGCGCCGCTACGGCGAGGACGGCCGCGATGACAACGAAGACGATGACGAGTGCGGGCACGGTGACGACCCAGGGCTTGGAGCGGATCGCCATGAAGACCAGCGAGAGCACGACGGCGATGACCATCATGAGGAGGGGTCCGGAATAGACTGCCTCCCAGAGTCCGGCGGGCATGTAGTATGCCGCGGGGATCAGTGTGCCGACGAGCAGAGTCGCGATGTATCCGAACAGGACGGTCTGGAAGTCCCTTCCCCTGAAGCGGTCGACCACGATCTGGAGGACCATGGCGACGATCAGGATGACCACGAGGAAGCGGAACCCGTTCCATGTCAGCGCGGCGAGGGCCATGAAGATGCCTGCGATCACGGCGTTGACGAGGACGGCCTTCTTGGAGACATCCTCGGCATCGGCGGCCTTGACCATCTTCACGACGAACCAGGACATGAACGCGACCAGAAACGCTGCGAGACCGTACTCGGTTCCGCTGGAGAAGACGGTGGTGCTGATGGGGAGCGCCAGGAAGGCGAAGACCAGGGCTGCGACGACTCCGACCCTCTTGTCGAACATCTCCTTGGCGACGAGGTACACGGGGATGCATGTCAGGGCGCCGATGATCGGGTTGAGGGCTCCGATCGCCGCGGACGCGGCCTCGGTGGTGGACATGCCCATGCCTGTCAGCACGGTAGCGATGCCGGCTCCGATGAAGTCGAAGAGGGGCGGGAAGACGTTGAGTCCTCCGTTGGGATAGTTGACGGCAGAATCCGTCATGGAGTAGCTGCCGTTCAGAATACTTTCAATCACGTGCAGGTGATATTGCGCACTCGAACCGCCCGACAGAGCGAAGTTTCCGTCGGCGGAGATACCGTATGCGAACACCGTGCGCAGCGCGAACGCCACGATCACGATGATGCAGAGCGAGAGCGCACACCAGTGGTTCCTTAACCACCCGTTACCGCTTTTTTCGCGGACGGCTCCCGTTTCCTCGGGAGCGGTTGTCTCTTTTCTGAATCTGCTCATTCTAAAAATCTCCATTTTAGAATGGGCGAGGATAACAGGAGCCTATATTTAAAGAGCGCACACGCGTTATATAAAATAATTATAAAGGAAGAAAGGGGCGGAGCCCTTCCGTTTCAGAGCACCGTGCGTATGTCCTCGGCGAAGGATTCGGCGGCACCCCTCGGATCCTCGGATCCGTAGATGGCACGGCCGACGATGGCGTAGTCCGCGCCTGCGCGGATCGCGTCCGAGGCCTTCCCTCCCTGCGCCCCTACCCCGGGGGACAGTATCTTGAGGTCGCCTATGACCTGCCTGACCGCGGCTATGCGCTCAGGGCGTGTTGCCGGAGCGATGAATCCGGAAACCCCGCACTCCACCCCGAGCCTGGCCATCTCCTCGGCGTGGAGGGCGGTGAACATCTTCCCTCCGGGATGGCTCATCTCCGTCACGGCGTAGATGTCGGCGCCTCCGGCCGCTTCCACTGCGGCCCTCAGGGAATCGTCCCCTGTGAAAGCGTGCACTATGACCCCGGAAGCCCCCCTGGACACGGCGTTCTCGACGATAAGCCTGACCGTGTTGGGGATGTCGGCGACCTTGAAGTCGCAGATGACGTCCGACAGTTCCGACAGCCTCGTTATCATGCCGGGGCCCTCGGAGAGCACCAGCGGCCAGTTGATCTTGATGGCGTCCACGATTCCGGAGACCGACTCCGCCACCTTCAGAGCCTTGGCTCCGTCCGTCTCATCCAATGCCAGGATGAGCCTGCTGTCCATCTTCATGCGTGACGGACTGCACCATCACTTATAAGGGTTCCACGACATGGGGTCGCATGCTCAGGAAGATGGAGTGCGATTCCGCCTGCACCGGCAAGGTCGCCGAAGGATGCAGGCACTGCATCGACGGATCCAAGATGGTCCTCTTCGTGACCGGCCTCTGCAAGTGGAACTGCTACTACTGCCCCGTGTCCCTCGAGAAGAAGGGGCTCGACGTCATGTACGCCAACGAGGGCAGGGTGTTCACCGACGAGGAGATCATCGCGGAGGCTGAGGCAATGGATGCCACCGGCACGGGGATCACCGGAGGGGACCCCCTCCTGGACATGGATCGCACGATCCATATGATACGCCTCCTCAAGGACAGGTTCGGCAAGGGGCACCACATCCATCTCTACACGGCGACCATCGACCCCGAGAAGGCCCTGGCCCTCCAGGAGGCGGGCCTGGACGAGATACGCTTCCATCCGCCGGAATCCGTCTGGACGGAGATGGACAGGACCCGCCTCAGGGAGACCGTCTCCGCTCTGAGCATAGACGTCGGGATCGAGGTCCCAGCCCTCCCACGCAAGGAGCGGGAGCTGAACGCCCTGGTCGCATACGCCAAGGACGCTGGGGTGGACTTCGTCAACCTGAACGAGCTGGAGTTCTCCGAGAGCAACTGGGACATGATGGACACCTACGGCTACGAGGTCCGCGACGAGCTGTCGTCCGCCGTCGCCGGGTCGAGGGAGACCGCCATGGCCGTCCTGAAGGCCAACAAGAGGATGAGCGTCCACTTCTGCTCATCCACGTTCAAGGACGGGATCCAGCTGCGCAGGAGGCTCATCCGCAGGGCGGAGCACACCGCCAAGCCATACCAGCAGGTGACCGAGGACGGCACGATCGTCCGCGGATACCTCTACGCGGACGACGTCGGCGCCGCGGTGTCGAAGCTGAGGGAGCTGGGCGTCCCGGATGACCTGTTCGAGGCGATGGAGAACAAGGTGGAGGTCGCGCCCTGGGTGCTCGAGGACATTGCCGACGAGATCGGATACAGATGCTTCCTGTCCGAACAGTACCCCACTGCGGACGGCCTCGAGGTCGAGAGAACCCCCCTGAACTGAGCCGCGGGACACATGTGCCAGCATACCGAAATCTAATCCAGGCCGCGCCCTCGCGGTCGCTTCCCTGACATGGTAATCGTGGTTGTGAGAATCGAAGAGGTTTGTGATTAAGGGGTTTGTGCCCGACCGTACGAGAGGATCGTAGGGGGTCTCCGATCTCAGTCGACGCTGATGCTCTGGATCTCGTGGTGCCTGTTCACGATGTCCCTGGCAATGCGCAGGTTCTTACCGGCCTTGCCGATCGCACGGCCCTTGAGCTTTGGATCCACGGTCACCGTGGCGTGCGTTATGTTTCCGCGCTGCTCGATAACGACCTTCTGAGGATTGTAGATGTGGAAGACGTTCTTCACGAACTGCTCGGGATCCTCGGAGTACTCCACGACCTGGATGTTCTTCCCGGTCTTCTCCTTGAGCTTGATGACATGCTCGCCCTTCTTCCCGACGGCGATGTTGCCCTGGCCTTTCTCGACGACGAACACGAGCTTGTCCTCGGTGTCCATGCAGTCGATGGCGTTCGCCCTGGTGATCTGCTCGAAGAGAGCGATGTACCTCAGGGTGTCCTCGGTAAGTACGATATCTGCGGACATGTTCCTCACAGCGTTAAGATGTTGGAGCTACCTTTGTCGATGATCACAAGGGCAGACACGGAGAAGGGTTTACCGCACATCGCGCCGAGTTCCATGTTGTTTCCCTCGTACACGTGCACCTTCACGCCGATGTCACCGCGCAGCTCTGCGCTGGGGCAGTTCCTGGAGATGACGACCATCTGTGCCTTGCCGTCCTTGACTGCCTTAACTGTCTGGTCAACGCCGAACTCCACCTTTCCGGTGGTGATGGCGGATTTCAATGCCCTGCTGATGTCGATTTTCTCATCGCTCATTCTTCATCCCCCTTCTTCTTGGGTGTGTAAATCAGGTTTACTGCACCGGTACCTAGGGTGACCGGCTGTCCGACGATGATGTTCTCGGTGACTCCCTCGAGGTGGTCGACCTCGCCCACCATCGCCGCATGCAGAAGGTGCGCGGCAGTGATCTCAAAAGCCGCCCTGGCGAGAACCGAGGACTTCTTTCCGGACACTCCGTGCCTTCCGATTGCTTTGACGTATCCGTCGTTGGTCATGAGGTCGGCGACAAGCATGATGTGCCTGATGTCGACATCGAGACCTGCCTCTCCGAGTGTTCCCATGGCCTCGTGGATGATGGAGTTCCTGGCCGCCTCGATTCCGAGGACGTCCGCTACCTCCAGGATGCTGTTCGTCATGACGTTGTCAGCATCCACTCCCTCGACCTTGAGCACCTCCTTGAGGTTGCTGCCCTCCGTGATGATCTTCCAGGACCCTTCGGTCTTGGAGAGAACGGCACGGGTGATGTTGTCGATCCCTTTGATCTTCGCGCCTTTGATGGCGTCGAACATCATCTGCAGCTTCTTGTAAGACGGCTCGTCGGAGTTGATGACCACGTCGTATCCGGCTTTGGTCACCATTCCGCGGACCGCCTTGACCTTGTTCAGTCTGTCGACCAGTTCGTCGATGTCGATTCCCCTGGCCTCCATCTTGCGCGCATCGGGAGTGACGATCAGCCTCATGTTGGTGATGTCGGTCTCGACGCTCGCGATGTCCAGCAGCGTGGTCATCTCGATGTTGGACGCCACGTACCTGGCAACATTCTCGTCCTCCGCCGCCGTGCCGGTGAGGGGGATGTTCATCGAGGGCGTGCTGGGCACGCGCCTCGCATCCACGATCTCGATAAGCCTCGGCAGACCCTGTGTGACGTTGATGTTTGCGACTCCCGCATAGTGGAAGGTACGCATGTTCATCTGTGTACCGGGCTCTCCTATGGAGTGCGCCGCCATGACGCCTGCGGACTCGTTCTGGTCCATCAGGTGGGCGGTGTACATCCTGTTGGCGGTGGTGATGAGCTTCTCGCAGATCTCGTCGCTGAGGTCCGCGTTCTTGATGCGGGCCGCGATGTCGACGATGATCTTCATAGGCAGACGGATCTCCAGCCTCTCCGCGATGGCCTTGAGCCTGAGCTCGCCCTCGTTGTACTGGTAGAAGTTGGTGACTTCCTCCATCGGCTCGACCGGAACGGTCTCCTCGACCTCCTTCTTGACCCTGGATGACGAGGAGGGCCTCTTGCCGATCTTGGCCAGGACGGACCTGGCCTCCTCCTCCATGAGTCCGAGCTCGATGAGCTCGCTCTCGCCGGCTGCGCTGATGGCGCTGAGCGAGTTGTACTTCGTGAGCAGGAGTGCGGCCGTCTCCTCGCTGACGTCCCTGTTGATCAGGGCCTTCATCGTGTCCTTTCTTGCCATTATCACTCACCTCCGCCCTCGAAGTCCATGTCAAGGTCGTCATACTCCTCGCTCTCCTCGTCCTCGATGTACTCCATCTCGTCCTTCTCGAGCGATCCGTAGTCGCCTCCCACGTCCTTGGTGTCGATGTGCAGGAGCTCGTCGGCCTGGTCTCCCAGGACCTCGGCGAACAGGTCGTCGAGGTCGATTGCCTTACCCCTGACGGTCCTGGCGGGGTCGACCCCGTCCTCTCCGTACTTGAACTGGACGACTGTGCCGATGGTGTTCCTGACGGTTCCGTCGGCGGTCAGCTTCAGGTCCTCCAGAGCGGAGACGAGCCTCCTCTGCATGTATCCGGACCTGGATGTCCTGACCGCAGTATCGACCAGACCCTCCCTTCCTCCCATGGCGTGGAAGAAGAACTCGGTCGGGGAGAGACCGGACTTGTAGGAGTTGGAGCAGAATCCCCTGGCGTAGGCGCCGAGGTCCCCTTTCTCGAAGTGGGGGAGCGTCCTGTTCCAGTATCCCCTGGACAGCCTCTCTCCACGGACGGCCTGCTGACCCACGCAACCCGCCATCTGGGACAGGTTGAGCATGGATCCACGGGCTCCGGCCTTGGCCATGATGACCGCGGGGTTGTTCATTCCCAGGTGCTTACCGGCGATCTTACCGGCCTCGTCACGGGCGTTTCCGAGGACACCCATGACGCTTACCTCCAGGGTCTCCCTGAGCGAGCGTCCGGGCATCTGCTCGAGCGTTCCGTCCTGGTAGGATCCCACCAGGGCGGTCACCTTGTTGATGCAGTCCTGGGTGTTGTTGCTGATCTGGAGCGCGGCCTCGGCGGGGATGTCCTCGTCGCCGATTCCGGTGGAGAACCCGTGGTTCATCAGGGCGCCGAGGGCGATCCTGGTGACCTGGTTGATGAACTGGGCGGCACGGGCGGAACCGTAGTCCCTGGCGATCCTGTCGAGGATCTTACCCTTGCTGTTACCGATTCCCTTGACGTCGATGGTTCCGCACAGGAGCTGGCCGTCGCGGATCTTGACGTAGGCGTCGTACTCGCAGTTCTCCTTCTGGCACACCTTGCAGTTCTGGCAGATGTTGGCCTTGAACGTGGTGCGGAAGTCGTCGGGCAGGACAATGGAGAACAGCTGCTTCCCGGTCCAGTAGGGCTCGCCCTTCTCGTCGATGAACGGCTCGGGCACCTCGATGTCCCCGAGCTTGAACAGGATGTTCATCGCCTGGAACCTGTCGAAGCGGGGGTTGTTGTGGGTGAGGAAGTACGCTCCTGTGATGTGGTCGTGGATGGCTCCGATGATGGGTCCTCCGTACCTGGGGGACAGGATGTTCTCCTGGACCTGCATCAGGATCCTGGCCTCTGCACGGGCCTCGTCCGACTGCAGGACGTGCAGGTTCATCTCGTCCCCGTCGAAGTCCGCGTTGTAGGGAGGACAGTCGCAGAGGTTGAACCTGAAGGTACGTCCGTCCATGATCCTCACGCGGTGGGCCATCATGGACATCCTGTGCAGCGAAGGCTGCCTGTTGAACAGGACGACGTCCCCGTCGACGAGCTGCCTCTCGACGGTGTAGTCGATGTCGATTCCCTCCGCCACATCGGCGGCGTTCCTGTCCGTGACCCTGATCCTCCTTCCGTCGGAACGGATGACGTAGTTCACACCGGGGAGGTAAGGCTTGTCGGGCGTGGGTGCGGGACCGCGGGCCACCATCTCCCTGATCTTCTCGATGTTGTGCTCGTTGACGTGCACGGGAACGGTGAGCTCCCTGGCAGCGATGACCGGGACACCGACCTCGTTGATGGAGAGCAGCGGATCGGGCGAGATGACCGTACGCGCGGAGAAGTTCACACGCTTTCCGGACAGGTTGGATCTGAAACGTCCCTCCTTACCCTTGAGCCTCTGGGCCAGGGTCTTCAGGGGACGGCCGGACCTGTGCCTCGCGGGCGGGATACCGGACGTCTGGTTGTCGAAGTAGGTGGTGACGTGGTACTGGAGCAGCTCCCACAGGTCCTCGACGATCAGCTGGGGGGCACCGGCGTCACGGTTCTCCCTGAGCCTCTGGTTGATCCTCAGGACGTCGACCAGCTTGTGGGTCAGGTCGTCCTCGGACCTGTCTCCGGAGTCGAGGGTGATGGAGGGCCTCACGGTCACGGGCGGGACGGCCAGCGCGGTGAGCACCATCCACTCGGGCCTGCAGGTGGAGGGCTCGATTCCGAGGGTGACGAGGTCCTCGTCGGGGATCCTCTCGAGCCTCTCGCGGACCTCCTTGGGCGTGAGCTTGTGGTTGTCCTCGATCTCGCGGAATGTCGTGGGCTTGTCGAGCTTGATCTTGATCTGCTCGGCACCGCAGTAGGGGCAGACGCCCTTCCCGGACGCGTCCTTGGCGGTCTCCTTGGAGAAGTTCTTGACCTCGATGGTGCCTCCTCCGAGCTCCTCCATCCTCTCCATGCTCTCCCTGCGGGCCTGGATCTGGTCCTCGGAGAGCATCAGCCTGCCGCACTTGCAGCAGGTGGACTCCAGGAGCATCTTGATGTCCTTGATGAACCCGACGTGGATGACGGGCAGGGCGAGGTCGATGTGGCCGAAGTGCCCGGGGCACTCGTCCACCTTGCATCCGCAGGTCTTGCAGCGGAGTCCGGGCTCGATGACTCCCATGTGGGGGTCCATAAGTCCCATCTCGATGGGGTAGCCCTCCTCGTCGTAGGTGTCTGCGGTGATGACCTTGGTGGCAGACATCTTCCTGATCTCCTCGGGGGAGACGCAGGAGAATTTGATCGATCCGATCCTCTTGGTGATACCGCGAACTGTCATCTCAGGTCCTCCAGCTGAAGCCTCATGGCGACACCAAGCGACAGGAGCTCATCCATGAGGAGTTTGAACGCGTACGAAGTCTGTACGAGGTAGATGTTGGTGTTGTTCTTGCACACCGGGCAGTACAGCGACCCGTGCCTGTCCATGATGGCGATGTGCCCGCACTTGGGGTTGCCGCAGATGTACTGCTGGGTTCCGTCGGACTCGTCCAGGAGCCTGTCCTTGATGACCATGGCGGCCCCGTGACCGATCAGACAGTCCCTCTCCATCTCTCCGAACCTGAGACCTCCCTGCCTGGAACGTCCCTCGGTCGGCTGCCTGGTGAGGATCTGGACCGGTCCCCTGGACCTGACGTGCATCTTTCCGCTGACCATGTGGTGCAGCTTCTCGTAGAAGATGACACCTGTGTAGACCTCGGCCTGGATCATGCGTCCGGTCCTTCCGTCGTACATGACCTCCTTTCCGGACCTGCTGAACCCGTTCCTGACGAGACCGTCGCGGATGGACTCCTCGTTCTCTCCGGAGAACGCGGTACCGTCGATGATGCGTCCCTCCATGGAACCTACCTTGCCTGCAATCATCTCGAGCACGTGCCCGATGGTCATACGGGACGGGATACCGTGGGGGTTGACGACGAGGTCGGGGGTCACTCCGTCGGCGGTGAAGGGCATGTCGCACTGGTCGACGAGCCTTCCGACGACTCCCTTCTGTCCGAACCTGGAGCAGAACTTGTCGCCCAGCTCGGGGATCCTCTCGTCCCTGACCTTCACGCGGACGAGCCTGGATCCGTTCTCGGACTCCGTGATCATGACGGAATCGACGTATCCCTTCTCCCCGGGCCTGACGGTGACGGATGTCTCCCTCCTCTTCTGGGGCGTGAGGAAGTCCGTCTCCTCCTCCAGGAACCTGGGCGGGGACGTCTTACCGATGAGGACGTCGGAACCGGTGACCGCGCTCTCGGGCGAGATGAGACCGTCCTCTCCGAGGGATGCGTACGCCAGGTCGGCGCGGGCACCCATGATGTCGGGCGAGGGGATCTCGAAGTGGTCCTCCTGTCCTCCGGGATAGCGGCGCTCCTCCGCGCGGTAGGACCTCATGAAGGTGGACCTTCCGAGACCGCGCTGGACGGAGCTCTTGTTCATGACGAGCGCATCCTCGATGTTGTATCCGTGGAAGGAGAGGACCGCGATGCAGAAGTTCTGACCGGCAGGCCTGTGGCTGTAGCCCATGAACTGCATGGTCTGGGTCTGGACCATCGGGACCTGGGGGTACTGCATCAGGTGGCCCCTGGTGTCGGGCCTTATTCTGTAGTTGGCGGTGGGGATTCCCAGGGCCTGCTTACCCATACCCGCACCCATGGTGACACGGGGCGCGGAGTTGTGCTCCGGATACGGAACGATTCCAGACGCGACACCCAGGATGACCATGGGGTCGACCTCCATGTGGGTGTACTTGGGCTCGATCTTGCTGGGGACGGTGAAGTCCTCGCCGCACCACTTGCAGTGCAGGACGCAGTCCCCGTCCTTGCCGGGGTTCATCCAGTCGGCGTCCATCGGGGAGAGGGCGTGGTTGCAGCAGGGGCACCTCTTGGGGGTGTCGTAGGCGTCCACAAGGACGAGCGCGTCCTCCTCCTCCTCTGCGTCGAGCCACTCGATGATTCCCTCGCGGAACAGGTCGTTCCACTTGACCTTGCCGTCGCGGATTCCCTCGATGTGCCTCCTTGTGATCATGAGCCTGCCGTTCTTGACGATGAGCAGGGGCCTTCTGAGACGGCCCTCGTCGCAGTTGATGATGACCTCGCCCATCTCCTCGTCGTGGCGGATGTTGATCTCGTTGGAGATGAGTCCGCACCTCCTGCGCTCCCTGATCTCGCTGACCAGCTTGGCAGCGTCGGAGTGGACTCCGACCAGGTCACCGTTCACATAGACACGCGTTCCGTTTCCGGATTTGACGGACTCGATGTCGAGCTCCCTGAGCATCCACTTGATGTCGTTCTCGGGGAATCCCTCGGAGACATCGATGATGAGGGCGGCGTTCTTCACCAGACCGCAGTTCTGACCCTCGGGGGTCTCGGAGGGGCAGAGCCTTCCCCACTGGGTCGGGTGCAGGTCACGAGCCTCGAAGTGGGGCTGGGACCTCGTGAGTGAGGATGTGATCCTCCTGAGGTGGGACATCGCGGACAGGTTGGAGGTCCTGTCGAGCAGCTGGGAGACTCCTGCGCGGCCTCCGACCCAGTTTCCTGTGGCAAGGGCGTGGAGCAGCTTGTGCGTGAGCAGGTCGGGACGGATAGAGGATGCGATGTTCATCTCGCTCTTCTTCCTTCCCCAGTTTCTCTCCAGCTGGTACTTCAGGTCCTTCATGAGGCTGCTGAAGCTGGTCCTGAACAGATCCTCCATGAGATCGCCGGACAGCTTGAGCCTCTTGTTGGCGTAGTGGTCCTTGTCGTCCTCCTTCCTCTTCCCGAGGGACAGCTCCAGGACGGAGCGGGCGATGCGCCCGAGGAAGATCGCCTTCTTCATACGGTCGGCCTCGGTGTCCCCGAGGTGCGGCAGCAGCGACCTGTCGAGGATGCTCTCGACCTTCTTGGTCCTGTACTCCTTCGCCTGACCGGCGGCGAAGTTCCTCTCGAGGAACAGGATGGCGTCCTCCTTGGTGTGGTACCCGTTGGGGGCGTAGGTCTTCTTGTCGAAAGAGGACTCGATGTTGGCGTAGACGATGTTGGCCATCGCCTCGTCGGAGACGATGGTCTCGAAGATCTCCTCATCGGACTCCATCCCCAGCGCCTTCATCAGGGCGATGAGCGGGATGGAACCGGAGGCGACGGGCACGGAGACCATGACCATGCCGTCCTTCTTCTTCTCAACGAGGGTAAGGGCGCGGTATCCGTCCTTCTGGGAGAACACCTTGGCGACCTCGACGGCGGCACCGTACTTCTCGTTGTACTCGACCATGACCCTGTTGGGGGCCAGGTCCTCAAGCGTGATCAGGACCCTCTCGGTTCCGCCGATGATGAAGTATCCACCGGGCTCCCTGGGGTCCTCCTTCTGCTTCACGAGCTCGTCGAGGTACTCGGCGTCGGTGAGTGTGCGCTCGAGGTGCCTCTCGATGACCTCGCGGTTGAGGTTGCAGCCTTTGGATTTGACCATCATCGGGAGGTCCCCGACGTGGATCCATTTCTCGCTCTCGGGCATCTCCTTCTCGATGCCGTCCTCGTAGACCTCGAACCTCACATAGACCGGTGACATGTAGTTGAGGTTCCTGAGCCTGGCCTCCATGGGGGTGAGCTCGTGGCTGTACCCGTTGGCCTCCATGACCTTGGGCTCCTCTATGCGGATGGTGGGCTTGGCCTGGAGGTCGATGTTGCCCTCCTCGTCCCTCTTCCTTCCGATGTGGATCTCGATGTTCCTTCCGCCGGTCCTCTCCGGGTCCAGCTTGATGATCCCCCTCTCGGCGTCGTCGGTGGGGACCCTGATGTCGTCGACGATCCTCTGCATCCTGCTGTTGGGGTTGTCGGCGGTGGCGAGGAAATCGTTGAACGAGGAAGTGTGGTGGTTGACGATGTTGCGCTCGGAGAAGTACAGTTTGACTAGATCCCTCAATTGTTTACCCCCTTATTACGAGCCTGTACGCCACAAACTCCTCGGCGGTTTCGCTCTTCCTGACGATTTTCACCACACGGCCCTCGTCGATGGGTCCATGGATGCTCTCCAGTACTTTGATTCCCGGATCGCTCTTCCTGATCTTGGGGAGCTGGTCGGGGGTCATCTTCTTCCTGGAGAGGACCTCCGCAGCCTCCTCCTCGGACAGGAGGTGGTGCTCAGGCACGAGGACGTGCTTGAGTACGTTGAACGAGATGTTTTCTGCTGCCAAGTGATTCACCTACTTTTGCCCAGCCCGGTCAGCTGGAAATCAGTTTTCGAGAAATGCCCTGCATGCCTTCCTCATACTTGATCTGCCGTTCGATCGCTCATGAAGTCCATGGCGGGCCTGAAGGGATTCGAACCCTTGACCACCTGATTAAAAGTCAGATGCTCTACCTAGCTGAGCTACAGGCCCAATGGATAGCTTTTAAGCTGTATTTGGGGTGGAGACGGTCATCATATTTAATACATCGTTTAGTGGAAATGGAGGTGTCAGCGGTCCGGATGCGATCCTGGATCGCTGCCCCTGCGAGTCCGCCTCCATCACGTGCTCCCCGGACCCCCGGAAGGCCCGTCGGGATGGGGCCGAAGCCTCAAGACCCTTAAATAAGTATTATCTAATCCAACTGCGACCGCCAGGCGTGATATGATGAAGATTGCGGAAGTCAGCGAGAAGTACGGTATACCCCAGGACACCCTGCGCTACTACGAGCGCGAGGGGGTCATCCCCGCCATAAAGAGGGGCAACGGGCACATCCGCGACTACAGCGAGGACGACTGCAAGGCCATCGAGTTCGCACAGTGCCTCAAGGCCGCCGGATTCTCCGTAGAGGAGATCGTCGAGTACAACAGGCTCTACGCCCTCGGCGACGGGACGATCCCCGACAGGCTCGCCCTCATGCAGAGGAAGAAGGACGAGCTCCTCCAGCAGCAGGCGGCCCTGGAGAAGGCGCTGAAGCTCCTGAACCACAAGATATTCTGCTATGAGAGGGCCGTGGAGACGGGCATACTGAGCTGGGATGACCCCAACTACCCGCTCTGACCGTCAGATGCCCGACCTCTTCCTCGCGAACACCAGATAACCGGTGTGGCCGAGGGTGTCGAAGGATGGCCTGACCCCTCCGGGATGGACCTCGAGATAGCGCTGTATGTTCTCAAGAGCGTGGACATCCGAGTAGCCCATCTCCCTCAGGGCGACGACCGTGGACTCGACCTGATTCATGTTCGGGACGTACGCACACAGCCTTCCGCCGGCGCGGAGGCTCCCCTGGAGGTTGGGCACGGCGAGCCACGGGTCCGGCATGTCCATCGTGAGCACGTCAGCCTTCCAATCCACCCCGGGATCCATCTCCCTCGCGTCACCGATCGCATAGGACCAATGCTTGTCGAGACCGACCCTGGCGACGTTCCTTCCGGCGCGATGGGCGTTCTCCTCCTTGAGCTCGAGCGTGTGCACGCGCCCCTCCGGGGCGACCGCGTGGAGAAGGGCGGTTGTGAGGCCGCCGGACCCGGCGCCGACCTCGATGACTTTATCGCCGCACTTGACATCGCAGTGCATCAGTATGGTCGCCGCATCCTTGGCCGAGATGATCTGGGCCCCCCTCTCCAGGGACTCCATGAGCTCCGTGACCCCGGGACGGAACACCGTGTACTGCCTTCCGACTATCGTGAGCCCGTCCCCGTCGTCCAGGTCCTTGAACCTGGAGCCGTCGATGGCGCCCAGCGACTGGACTTTCACCATGCCGTAGGCCACCTTGACCCAGACCCTCTTGCCGTTCGCGTCCTCGAGATAGACCGTCTCGCCCTCTTGGAATGCCATGCGCGCCCGTACAGGCTGTCCGTTTAATTGGTTGTCGCCCGGTTCCAACGGGGGAACTGCCCGAGTTAAAAAGGGCTCAGGCGATATGACATCCATGACCAAGGGAATTCTCGGCGTGATAGCATGTCCGATGCTGGAGGACGAGCTGATACACAGCCTGTCCACGGATCCGGAGGAGAAAACGGTGTACGTGCTCGACAACCCGTACAACGGGAGCCTCAAGAGGAAGCTGGAGTACTACGGGGTCCCGTTCACCACGATGGGCGAGTTCGAGTTCATGAACTGCGAGAACCGGATCGACAGGAGCAGGTTCAACGTCGTAATAAAGATGAAGGATCTGGGACTCCACGCGGAACCCAAGGTGCTCATGGAGGACCTGGAGAACGAGCTCGTGATGATCCAAGGGAGGGTGGACGCCGTGGCTATGTACTACGGCATGTGCGGCAACTACGGCTGGGACCTCACAGAGTGGGGGAAGGAGCATGTGGATTTCCCGATAGAGGTGTTCAGGGACTGCAAGGGCCGCGTTTGCGATGACTGCGTAGGTGTCTCGGTCGGAGGGCTGGACGGCTACCTCAGACTGATCAAGGAGTTCACCGGGGTCCTCCTGGCGACACCCGCCGTCGCCACCAACTGGCAGGACTTCCTCGGAGCCTCCGAGATGGCGAAGGGGATGGACGTCTTCCCGGGGGACACGAGGGAGGAGAAGATGAGGGCCCTGTTCCACATGTGCGGGTACGAGAACGCGGTCCAGATAGACAACCACCTCGAGCCCAGGGACGAGTTCGACAGGGCTACGAAGGAGATGTGCGACTCCCTGGACCTCAAGATCCTGCAGGCAGACCCGAGCTACATAGACACGGGTCCGATGGAGAGGATCTACAGGGAATCGAAGAACAACCTGGACAGGGTCGCCGCCAGGTCCTGATGATGGGACGGAGGGGCCCGGATCCCACAGGGCCCCTCCTGGATAACTCGTTTACTCACATCGTGTGGGCGGCGTAGGCCGCCTTGTCCACGGGCTTGCCGCAGACGATGCACTTGCCGGAATAGGGTTCGGGATGGTAGGGGAACCCGAGGATCTTGAACTCGGTCGTGTCCTCGAACTTGTGACCGCACTCGGGGCATCCGCACCAGCCGAGCCTGAGGATCTTGTCCTGGGGGATGTCCTCCATGGAGTCGATCTCCGCGATCCTGGACCTCTGGACCTCCTCTGCCTTGGCGAGCATGTCCTCGGAGATGGCGTCGAGGAGCATCCTCACGCCGGGGACCAGGTCCTTGGCGTCGATGGTGCCCTTGTCGCCCGTGTCCCTCCTGGCAAAGGCGACCACGCCGTTCTCGATGTCGCGGCCTCCCAGCTCCAGACGGAGGGGCACACCCTTCATCTCCCACTCGTAATACTTGTTGCCGGGGCGGGCGTCGCTGTCGTCCAGCTTGACCCTGATGCCTGCGTCGGCCAGCACCTTGGCCGTCTCCCTCGCGGCCCCCATGACGTCCACGGTGGTCTTCTTGGAGACGATCGGGATGAGGACGACCTGGTAGGGAGCGATTCCGGGCGGCAGGACCAGGCCCTGGTCGTCGCCGTGCACCCCGATGAGCGCTCCGACGAGACGCTCGCTCATGCCGAACGTGGTCTGGTGGACGTGCTTGTGCTCCCCGTTCTCGTCCTCGTACGTTATGTCGTAGGGGATGGAGAAGTTGGTGCGGTAGTGGTGGATGGACCCCATCTGCAGCGTCCTCCCGTTGGGCATGGATGTGTCTATCCCCACAGTGTAGTGGGCACCGGGGAACTTGTCCCAGTCGGTGCGTATGCAGAGCATGTACGGAAGGCAGATCTGCTTGGCGATCCTCTCAAGGATCTGGATATCCTCCTCGATCTGGCACTGGGCGTCCTCCTCGGAGACGTGGCATGTGTGCGACTCGAAGAAGTGGATCTCACGGACCCTGATGAACGGGCGGGTCTGCTTGGTCTCGTACCTGAACGTGTTGACGATCTGGTACGTCTTCAGGGGCAGGTCCTGGTGGGACCTGATCCACAGAGCGAACATGGGGTACATCGCGGTCTCGGACGTGGGCCTGACCACGAGCCTGACGTCGAGCTCGTTCAGTCCGGCATGGGTGACCCAGTAGACCTCCTCGTCGAAGCCTTTGATGTGGTCCTTCTCCTTGGCGAACTGGTCCTCCGGGATCATCAGGGGGAAGCAGACCTCGTCGTGGTCGGTGGCGTCGAACTCCTGGCGGATGTAGGTGTCGATCTGCCTCATGATCTTCCACCCGTAGGGGGTCCAGACGTTCATCCCCTTGATCGGGTACCTCTTGTCGGAGAGGTTGGCCTTCTCGACGATGTCGAGGTACCAGTCCGCGAAGTTATCCTCCTTCATCGTCATCTGCTCATCCCTTCCTGATGGCGTCGGCGATGATGCCGGCGACGGAGATGTGGGAGACCTCGTTGTCCAGGGTGTTGCAGCAGAGGACGTTGTCCAGGAAGCTGCCGGTGAGCCTCTCCAGTGCGTTGTTCACGAACACGCCGTGCGTGCATGCGACGGAGACGCTGACGGCCCCTGCGTCCTTCAGCGCCTGGGCGGCGGCGATGATGGTCCCTCCGGTGGAGATCATGTCGTCCACGATGAGGATCCTCTTGCCGGTGCAGTCCATCTTGGCAGGTGCGATGCGCACGTCGACCCCGGAGAGACGGGTCTTCTCGAGATGGTCGTAGGGCACGCCCATCCTCTCCCCGACATCCTTGGCGCGGCCCGCCGCACCGATGTCCGGCGAGAGGACCAGGTCGATCTTGCTGTCCTTGAAGTAGTCGGCGATGACGGAGGCGGCCTTGAGATCAACATGGGGGCAGTCGAAGTGGTCCAGGACGGCCTCCTTGTGGATGTCGATGGTGATGACCCTGTCGCATCCCATGTTGAGATGCTTGCACATGACCTTGGCGGACTCCGGCTCTCCGGGCTTGAACACCCTGTCCTGCCTGGCATATCCGAAGTATGGGATGACCAGAGTGACCTTCTTGGCGCCCATCCTGTGGACCGCGTCCTGCAGGAGGAACATCTCGATGAGGTTGTCATTGGGATAGGTGTTCTGGACGATGACCACGTCGTCGTCGAGGGACTCCTCGTCTATCCTCGTGTAGCACTCCCCGTCGGGGAATCTAGTGGAAGCTGCCTGAACGTACTTGCATCCCAGGATTGAGGCCATCTCCTTGGCCAGGTCCCTGGACGAAGACCCGCCTACGATTATCATGTCTGCTCGTATCGCTTCCACCTTATTATACGCGCGCCCGACCGATACTTCCATTACCGCCGGAGTGCTGGAGGGTCGCATGGGCGAGAGGATAGACGTCGTCACAGAGGAGCGCATCGAGAAGTACCTGGACATAACCGCGAGAGCGTTGGCGAAGATCAGGATCGCCGCTCCGGAGAAATCGTACAACCGCCGCCTGGCAGACAGCTTCCTGGAGATGGCGAACTGCTACTATTCCGACGCCAAGCACTTCAGGGAGTGCGGGGACATAGTCACGGCCTTCGCCGCGGTGAACTACGCCCACGCCTGGCTGGACTGCGGTGCCAGGATCGGGCTGTTCGACGTCGACGGGGACGATGTGCTGTTCACCCTCTATGAATGATGATCTCCTTCCTGGAGGACGCGCACTTGAAGGTCCTCACATGGCCCCTGCCGAAGAGCGCCCAGACCTCCCTCTCGGGGGCGTCTGTGAATATGCTGTTGCCGAGCATGCACATGCCCGCGCGGTAGCCCTTCGATTTCAGACGGTCCATCCCGCGCCTCACCGCCGGACTCTCCAGACCCGACTTCGACGAGAATGCGTTGGAGACCGCGTAGAGGTTGTCGTACGTCGGATCCATTATGAACGAGTCCATCGACTCGGTCGCCGCCTCCCTCACCTTCCTCAGCATGAACGGGTCCCCGAGGACGGAGTCCGTCCTCAGCTCCCCTCCGATGACGACCAGAGTGAGGGCGTCTATCGAGAAGTCAGCGTTCTCCACCCTCCCGAACGGCGGGAATCCGGCCACCGTCCTCACGGGGATGTCGGACCCAGCGACCACGGCCGCCACGTCCCCTAGGCCGCCGCCTCCCATGACCTCGGCGGCATGGGCCGCCTTGAACGCCGCTGTACGGGACTGACCTGTCATGTCGGCGATGCACAGCCCCGCCGCGATGGCTCCGGCTGCGCTCATCCCGAAGCCCTGGCTCACCGGGAGGTCGTTGGTTATCCTGATGTCGAACCCCTTTCCGGGCGCCAGCGATTCGGCCACCATCCTGGTGATGTGGGCGACAGACTGGCTTCCGTCGAGGAAGATGTTCACCACGCCGTCGTCCCTCTCCTCGACGGTCGCCGTCGCCCCCTTGTTGAGCCTTATGCCGATCCCCCTGGATCCGGAGCACATGGCGTCGAACGATGTTATGGGCTGGAACACGCAGGAGACGTGGCCGGGACAGAAAGACGACATCATAGCATCTTCACACAGTAATCGAGGATCGCGTCGGAGACCTCGGCCTTGGTCCCCGAGATGTCCTTCGCCTCGGTCCTGGTCACCAGGGTCGCCGAGGATGACGTCCTGCCGACCACATCTATGTCGTTCGCCACCACCGCCGCGAGGTTGTACATCTCGAGACGGGACCTGGCCCTCTCGGAGAGCTCCGCCCTCGTCAGCCCGGATTCGGCCTTGAACCCGATGACGACGTCGCACTTGGTGCGGATGAGCGGGAGAACCTTCGGGACGGGGTCGAGCTCCAGCCCGAAGCCCTGGTCGCTCGAGATCTTGCCCGGAGCAACCTCGTGTGGGGAGAAATCGGCCAGGGCCGCCGGCACGAGGACAGCGTCGTGGTCGATCGTGCGGACCATGGAGATGAGATCGGCCACTGTCTCGAACCTCTTCGTAGGGATGTAGTCGGGCAGCTGCACACTGCACCCACCCATCCAGAGCTCCACGTCCGCGCCCCTCTCAAACGCGCGTTTCGCCAGCTCGACCGCCATCGTGCCCGTCGAACGGTTGGTGATGATCCTCATCGAGTCGATGGGCTCCTCGCTGCGGCCCCCTATGACGAGCAGGCGCTTGCCGTGGAAGAAGTTCCTGGAGAGGATCTTGAACGTCCACGCGACGACCTCCTCCTTGGATGCGACCTTGGACCTGACCCCGTCGCTGTGGGGGCCGATGAAGCTTATGCCCCATTTCCTCAGACGCTCCATGTTGTCCTCCACCGCGGGGTTGCGGGACATGGAGTCGTGCATCGCGGGGGCGATCGCGATGGGTATCCCTGCGCCTATGGCCACCGTCGCCATGGACGTGACCGGCGTGTCGTCGATTCCGTTGGCGATCTTCGAGATCGTGTTGGCCGTGGCTGGATAGATCAGAAGGAGGTCGGCGGAGCGTGCGGCCATCATTGTGATGTGCTCGGTCCTGCCGGTGAGCTCCGTGACCGGCCTGTGGCCGCTGGCGAACTCCAGAGCATCCGGGGTTACCAGCTTGGCCGCCTCGCGGGTGAGGACCGGATACACCTCGGCCCCGTGCCTGATAAGCTCCCTGATGGTGGCGAAGCACTCCACCGCCGCTATGCTCCCGGTGATGCCCATGACCACCGTCTTACCTCTGAGCCTGGTGCTCTTCTCGCAGTAGATCTCCTCCGAAGGATGCATCTCAAACCACCTTGTCTATGATGGACATTACGTCCGAGAAGACCTCGTCCATGCTCCTGGATGCGTCCACCACGTGGAATCCGAACTCCTCCGCAAGGCGGAGGTAGTTGGCACGCACCTGCTCCAGGAACGCGAGGTTCTCGAACTTGCTGACGTCCTCGCCCCTGCTGTCCCCCCTGGACAGACCCGCCCCGGGATCGATGTCCAGCAGTATCGTGGCGTCGGCCCTGTCCTTGAAATCCGAATTGATCTGGATGAGCCAGCCCCTGTCCGAGCTGTCGCCGTCGAGCTTCGCGGACTGGTACGCGACCGTCGAGGCGAAGTACCTGTCGCAGATCACCGCGGCCCCTCCTGACACCTCCCTGCCGATGCGCTCGGTGTGGTCGTTGCGGTCGGCGACGAACAGCAGCGCCTCGGTCCTCTGGGATATGGCCCCTGCGGCGCCCGAGCGGATGAATGCGCCGATCCCCTCATGGGTCGGCTCCGCTGTGACGACCGTCCTGACACCCCTCGCCTCCAGCTCACTGGCGACCCTGCGGCAGACGGTGGACTTCCCCGCTCCGTCTATACCCTCGAACACGATGAAGACTCCGCTCATCCCATGTCGATACGCATCGCTGAAATAAGCATTGCCGTGGCCCGCGGCGTCCGGGACGCACTGTGCGGGGACGCCTCCCCCTCCGTCCGACATCGCGACAGCCCGCATGACCTCTGGAGAAGGAGCACCACCGCGTCCACCGACTCGACGTCCTTGGCATACGGCCTGCACAGGACCGCGAGCTCCCCGCGGATCCTGTCGTCGTACCTCACATCGAGGGCCGAGAGGTTCTCCCTGAGGGATCTGGCGAGGGAGCCTCCCCTGCGGTCCCAGTCCGTCATGATGACGGCCTGCATCCCGCTGTGCCAGACATGCTCCGCGGCCTTGACGGCCCCTCCCCCGCTCTGGACGCAGAAGAACTCCCCGTCCACACCCACGTGCCTGAGGGAGGCGACGTCCTTCAGACCCTCGACGAGTATGATGTGGGTCCCGCGCATATCGTTGAGTTCGTCCAGCAGGGCCTGGATCCTCTCCAGGCGCTCGACATCGTCCATCGACCACCGCCTCCAGGGATCCGATGATTGCCCCGGGGTCTCCGTATACAGTGACGGTCTTCTGCCTGGACGTCTGGCCGGAGGTGACCTCAGAACGGCATCCGGTGATGGTCCTGAAAAGCTCGGACACCTCCTTGTTCGCACGACCGTCCAACGGCGGGGCCTTGACCCTGACGTTCATCCTGCGCCTCCATTCGTCGAACCCGTCCGGACCGGAGCGGTTGGACCTGGGGGACACCGACACGTCTACCTCGACGCACCCGTCGCGCACCCTGCAGACGTCGGAGACCTTCATGTCCCCCAGATATCCGAGCGTGCATTTCACAGTGTTGCCTCTACACATCCGACACGGCCCACACGCCCCAGGGACATGTCCGGCGGGCAAGTCGTAGCCCTTATCTATGGCACCGTTGATGGCCTTCCGATGAGCCCTGCGTTGGAGCCGATGTCGTTCGACGAGCTGTCGGAGCTGTACAGGGTGGAGATGAAGAGCAGCGCCATAACCCAGGTGCGCAAGGACCTGTTCAGGGCGATGGCCAACCTGCTCACCACGCTCCGCCTGGAGTACGACCGCCAGATGGCCCTGGACCCCGAATCCGTCATGTGCGAGGGGGCCGACCAGCGCAGGAAGAAGGCGGAGAGGCTGGCCAAGGACATCGTCCACATTAGGACCCAGAAGATCTGCCAGATGGCAATAAGGGGGGCCATGGGCGGCAGGAACGCCCTTGAGGTACTCACCGATGAGGAGAAGGACTACTACGAGAAGGTCCTGGACCTGTCTAAGAGGCACATGTCAGAGGTGGACGTCCTCCGCGGAAAAAGGAAGACCATAGCCACCCACATCGACGAGGTGCCCGAACCGGTCCGCGCCGAGCCTGAGCCCGTGAAGGAGGCCCCGGCCCCGCCTGCGGACGAGGTCCCGTTCGACGATTCCCCCGACGACTTCCAGGACGAGCCCATACCGGACGAGTTCGACGGATTCCCCGAGGAACCATTCGACGATGTCCCTACAGCGCCTGCGGAGCCTGCACCAGCGGTCGCTATCAAGCCGGAGACTGTTCCCTCCGAACCGGAGGTCTCGGAGGAGCCTCCTGTGGAGGCCCCCGCCGAACATCCCGCACAGGTCGACGGCGATGAGCTGGAGCCGATCCTGATAAGGGTGATAGAGGACCTGCCGGAGTTCGTTGGACCGGACAGGGACTATAAGCTCCTGAAAGAGGACCTGGTGATGCTGCCCAGGGTTCTTGCCGAGGTCCTGATCAATTCCGAGAAAGCAATGGCCATCAGGCCTACGCCTTGAGGGTCCTGGTGTCGCCGGGGAACTCCAGGCAGTCTATGTTGAGACGCTTTATCCCCGTGATCTCCGACACCGTGTCCCTGGCCAGGTCGGGGATGTTGTTGGTCTTGCTCAGATGCGCGAGGAAGAGCTGGCGCCCCGAATCAGACATGGTCCGGCGTATCGCATTGGCGCAGTCGACGTTGGACAGATGCCCCCTCTCGCTGCCGATAAGCCTCTTCAAGGCTACCGGATACGGACCGTCCGCCAGCATCTTGTTGTCGTAGTTGGACTCGATCACCGCTATGTCCGCGGTCCTGAGCGCGGCCTCTATCTGGAAGGTCAGCTTGCCTGTGTCCGTCGCCAGGAGGACGCTCCTGTCGTCCCTCTGGGTCAGAAACGCGTTAGGCTCTATGGCGTTGTGAGAGGTGGGCAGGGGCGTGACGTGGAAACCCGCTACGTCGAAGGGCTCGGCCGAGTCGAAGGGCACGAAGTCCACGTTCCCCAGACTGAGCTGGGAGAACGTGGCCATGTTGCACATCACAGGCACCCCCAGCTTCCTGGCTGTCGCCCCGGCACCGGAGACGTGGTCGCTGTGCTCGTGCGTGAGGAGGATCGCCTTGACGACATCCTTGTCCACACCCTCCTGCTCCATCAGGGAGAGTATCCTCTTGCAGCTGATGCCGGCGTCTATCATGATGGCCTCGCCGTCGCATTCGATGACGGTGCAATTGCCATCGCTACCGCTGGCCAGTACGTGGACCTCGATCATTCGGTCTCAAGCCTTCTTCTTGTAGAGCGCGAAGATGATGTCCCCTCTCGATATGATGCCGACCACGACCCCCTTCTCGACGACGGGGAGGCGGTTGACCTTCATCTCGATCATCGCCGAGAGAACCTCCATGATCGTCGTGTCCGGGGTGGTTGTGAGCACCGTGCGGGTCATGATGTCTGAGATCAGGGTGTTGGAGATCTCCTCTGATATGCTCTTGAGGGTGGAGTTCTCCTCCATTCCGGAGTCCATCGGATAATTGAGCATGACGGATCCGGGACTGTCGTCGTCCAGGGCCTCCTGGTACTTCAGCAGCATGCCGAGAACATCGTTCTCGCTGAGGATCCCCAGGAGATGGTTCCTGTTATCCACCACGGGCGCGCCGGAGATGTTGTCCAACGCGAACTTTATGACCGCCTTCTTGACGGTGTCGTCGGGCTTAAGCGTCACCACCTGCGTGGTCATCAGGTCCCTTACCTTCAACTTAGACATCGGGTGGGTATTCCTGTACTGCGCTTATATGGGTTTGGTTCACGGGTTGGGAACTCAACCCCCGCAATAAGTCTGGATGGCTGTGGATAGTTTTATGTATAAGCAGGTATTCAAGGGGTTTAGTGGGCCTGTAGCTCAGCTAGGTAGAGCGTTCGACTCTTAATCGAACGGCCAAGGGTTCGAATCCCTTCAGGCCCGCCACTTCTCCGTCAAGACTCCTGCATTGATTGCATCGCGTGTTCTGCACCGATCGGTTCCTCTCGTTCAGAACAGCGCCTGCAATGCGAACACCGCGATGAACAGGGCGGTTATGCACCACATCACACCGCTTATCTCGCTCCTCCTGCCGGTGACCACCCTCATCAGGCAGTAGATGATGAACCCGATGGCGATCCCGTAGGAGATGTTGTAGCAGAGGGCCATGAACAGGCCTGCGAAGAACGCCGGGACGGCTTCGGCGAGGTCGTCCCATTCCACCTGCCTGAAGGAGGACAGCATGAGTATCCCCACGAGCACGAGGACCGCCCCGTAGGCGGATGCGGGAATCATGCTCACCGCGGGCGCCAAGAATACTGTGGCGGCGATGCATACGGCCACTACGAGACTCGTCAGACCTGTGCGGCCGCCCGCCTCTATCCCGGTCGTGGACTCCACCACGGTCGTCGTATTGGAGACACCGAACACGGCGCCCACGGATGTGGCGCAGGAATCCGCCATCAATGCGCGGTCGAGCTTCGTCCTTCCTGGTTCGGAGCCATCCGACGAGAGCTCCTCCTCTGTGAACAGCCCGCTCTTCCTGCCCGTGCCGATGAAGGTACCGATAGTGTCGAAGGTGTCCACCAGGCTGAACGAGACTATCGCGACGATGGCGGCGGGGATCATCGACACATCGGAGAACAGCGACGGGATGCCCTCGGAGGTGAAGATGACACCGAACGTCGATGGAAGCTGCGCCACCGCATCCGCCGGCGCGACGGAGTCCCCCATGCTGGTGACTCCCAGAGGGGCCCCCACGACCGTCGTGACTATCAGGGCGATGATGATTGCTCCGCGGACCCTCCTGACGTACAGCACGATGGCGAGGACCAGACCGAACAGGAACAGGAGGATTGCGGGATCTGAGAACGAGGCCAGCGCCGGCGTCCCTCCGCTGAACGCCACCACGCCGACCTGCACCATCCCCAGATAGGCGATGAACAGACCGATCCCTCCCGATATGGCATACTGGAGGCTCTTGGGTATCGACGATATGATCAGCCTGCGGATGTTGGTCACCGTGATCAGGATGTTGATTATGCCGCAGATGAACACCATGGACAGCGCCTGCTGCCATGTGAAGCCCATGCCGTTGCACACGGTCACCACGAAGAAGGAGCACATCCCCAGACCAGGCGCCAGGGCGAACGGGACGTTCGCATAGAGCGACATGACAAGGGTGCCTACCACGGAGGCCGTGATGGATGCCAGGAAGACCGCACCCCACTCCATGCCGGATCCGGATAGGATCGACGGGGCGACGATGATTATGTACGCCATCGAGAAGAACGTGGTGAGACCTGCGATGACCTCGCGGCCACGGGTCGTGTCGTTCTCCTTGAGACGGAAGTAGTCGCCCATGGAAAGTAATCGTGTCACGTACTTAATGTGGGTTCTTCAGACAGCTATATAGCACCCGTGGTTCTAGGGTCGCTCATGACCATCGTCGTATTGCACACATCGAAAGGTGACATCAAGGTGAAGATGCACGAGGACATGCCCATCACCACCGGCAACTTCGTCAAACTCGCCAAAGAGGGCTTCTACAACGGGACCATCTTCCACAGGGTCATCGACGGATTCATGATCCAGGGCGGAGACCCCACCGGAACCGGAATGGGCGGTCCCGGGTACACGATCGAGGATGAGTTCGGCAAGGGGCACTCCAACATCAGGGGCACCATGGCGATGGCGAACACCGGCCAGCCCCACTCCGGAGGCAGCCAGTTCTTCATCAACACCGTCAACAACACCTACCTGGACAAGGAGGACCCCAGGACCCCCTACGCCCACCCCGTCTTCGGAACCGTCATCGACGGCATGCCCATCGTCGACAAGATCGGCCGCGTCGAGACCGACAGGAACGACAAGCCGCTCAAGGACGTCAAGATCATCAGCGTCGACGTCATCGACGAGTGACGCGGCACCAATCTATGGGGGGGTCCATAGAGACCCCTCCCTTCTCCAAACCCATACATCGCCAGCCTATTAATCATGTCAGCCGATTCCCTCGCAACGGAGCGGATACTATGTCCAGGCACGTCATGGAATGTCTCGGGATGAGCCGTGTGACCATCGAGGACGGGAAGGTCGTCGAAGTCACGGAGCCCAAGGTCAGATACTGCCCCCTCTTCGCGAAACGCAGGGGCATGGAGGAGCTGAACAGGGAGTCGATCAAGGAGAACATCGAGTACCGCATCAGCTCGTTCGGCATGTGCACGGAGGACAGGGTGACAGCGATGGACAACTTCCTCAACTTCGGGATCTCGGAGACGCTCTGCTCGGCTCTGAAGAACGGGAAGATCGATGCGGCCGTCATCGCCGCGGACGGATGCGGGACCGCTGTCATCACGGAGCCGTCGCTGGTCCAGGGCATGGGCGGAAGGATCTCGGGGATATGCGAGACCGAGCCGATCCCCAAGGTGGTCGAGGCCATCGGAAGGGAGAACATGCTGGACCCGGACACGGCCAAGATCGACATGGAGGCCGGAGTGGAGAAGGCGTTCTCGATGGGATACGACAGGGTGGCCGTCACCACGCCTTTCGTGGACTCCGCCGCCAGGATGAGGAACAGGTACGGGGACAGGCTGGTCATTATCGGCGTCCACACCACGGGCATGTCCGAGGATGATGCGAGAAGGGCGTTCGACACGTTCGACATCATCACCGCCTGCGCATCCAAGCACCTCCGCGAGGAGTGCCTGAGGAGACCAGATACGCTCGTCGCAGGAAACAAGGTTCCCGTGTACGGGGTGACCCCGATAGGAAAGGAGCTGATGCAGGACAAGCTCGACGAATGCGGGAAGCAGGCATTGAAGCCTGGAGACCCGACACAGTACCCGGATCCGCTGATCTGACGATCGTATAGATGCCCCTCGATGCCGCATGGACATCGTTCGTCACGATGTCTGATCGATAGGATGTCGGCATAATCAGCCTTCGCCATCATCGTGATGATGGCATAATGTGGGTCACTCGCCGAGGTAGGTATCGATGGCGAGATGGGTACCTGACCTCAGGAACACTATGGGGACCTTCTCCCTCCTGAGCCTGCGCCTGAGCTCCTTGTCGTTGGTCAGGACGTAGCCCCCGGTGGCCTTGGCCAGCTCGATAACGGAACTGTCCCCGGTGGCCTGGGTGGGGATGATCTCGTATTTCCTGGCGAGTGACAGGGCCGCTCCGGCGAACTTGTGGTCGAGGTGCTTGAGCTCCCCGATCAGCGGTCCGGGGACGACGATCCTGGCCTCGCCCAGGAGCTCCCTGATGGCGAGGTCCAGGTTCATCTTGACCTCAAAAGGCATGAGTAAGGCGTTTGTGTCGAGGACGACGGTCTGCATCGTCCTCACTCTACGATGCCGTAGCCGATGAGCCTCCACTTGTTGGAGATCCTTCTGGAGATGGCCACCCTCTGTCCCGGCAGTATGCATACCGGGATCTTCAGAGCCACCTCGGCGGAGTCGCTCCTGGCGCTCTTGACGACACCCACGGTCGTGGCCGTGCCGACGCTGAGCATGAGCGGCTCGTTGCTCTTGATCTCCTCCACAGAGAGCTCCGCGGACGATCCGACGACACGGTCCAGCAGAACGGTCTTCATGCTGAAGTCGTGCGCCACCCTCGGCAGCTCGCCAGGACGGCCGATGACCCTTCCGGTGAGTCCGTCGGATTTCGTGATGGCAGCGTCCAAGCCAGTACCGATGGCGATGAGTCCGCCGGGAAGGACCTTGTCGACGCTCTTGCCGCCTGCCTCCAGGGAGGTGATCTTTGCGGTGATCCTCTCGTAGACGGTCTTACCGGCAACCTCGGTCTTCCTGCCGGGCGCGATCTCGATCTCGTCACCGACATGGAGCGTACCCTGCATGAGGGACCCGCCCAGCACCCCTCCCTTCAGGTCCTCCGGCTTGGTTCCGGGGGAGTTGATGTCGAAGGAACGGGCGACATGCATGAGCGGGGGCGCATCGACGTCCCTGACCACCTTGGAGACGATGTGCTCCTCGATGGCCTCGATGAGCATGTCGATGTTGACACCGCGGTTGGCGGAGATGGGTATGATCGGGGCGTTCTCGGCGATGGTGCCTTTGACGAACTCCTTGATCTGCCTGTAGTTCTCGATCGCCTGCTCCCTGCTCACGATGTCGATCTTGTTCTGGACGATGATGATCTTGTCGATGCCGATGATGGACAGGGCCATCAGATGCTCCTTGGTCTGAGGCTGGGGGCACTTCTCGTTAGCAGCCACCAGCAGGAGGGCGCCGTCCATGAGGGCGGCTCCCGAGAGCATCGTAGCCATGAGGGTCTCGTGTCCCGGGGCGTCCACGAATGAGACCGCCCTCAGGAACTCCGTGTCCGCGCCGCAGTTCTTGCACTTCTTGGTGGTGCCGTATGCGGCGGGCCCCTGGCATTCGGGGCATTTGTAGAATGCTACGTCCGCGTACCCGAGACGGATAGAGATGCCTCTCTTCAGCTCTTCGGAGTGACGGTCGGTCCACTCGCCGGAGAGGGCCTTTGTCAAGGTCGTCTTCCCGTGGTCGACGTGACCGATCATCCCGATGTTGATCTCGGGCTGCTGAGGTACTTTCATCAGTTCTCCGCGGGAGCCTCGCCCTCGGGCTGGGGGTTGAGGCACTCCTCGATGGACTTGGGTCCGTACTCGGCGACAGCCATGTTGATCTGGACGATCTCGGCAGAGATGGCGGATCCGCGGATGGCGACCCTCTTCCTCTGTCCGGGGTACTTCTCGTGGAATCCCTTGCTGTCGGACAGGAGGAGCTTGATCCTCTTGTTTCCGGGCAGGTCGGACCTCATGGGGGTTCCGTTGCCGTCTGAGCCGCCGGTGATCTTGAGCTTGTAACCGGGGAGACCGACGAAAACTCCATCCACGATCTCTCCGATGTTGACACCAATCAGAGAGTTCGCGTGGTGACCGGACACTGCGACGTTGTAGGACCTTCCGGTCTTGACGTCGTTGACAATGGCTTTGAATTCTACCATTTGAACACCTGTAGGGGCTGGCTATCAGGGGATTATTTATAAACCTTTTTGAAAGGCGGCACACTGGCTCAATTGAAGAACATCAGAAGCCTGGCGACGCCGATCTTCAGCACATCGGCGAAGGACCTGCGCTGGTACTCCTCTGGCAGGCACTCCACACCGTTCTCCAGTTCGCGCATGAAGGCTGCCTCCGCCTCGGACGCCGCCTCCTCGGAGTACACCAGGCACCCGGCGTTGAGGTCCTGGGCGAGCGGCCTGCTGGAGAGGTCGCCGGATCCGACGCAGCACATCCTGCCGTCGGATATGATGACGCATTTGCCCAGCATCCTGTCCACGAAGTACACCTTCGCCCCGACCATCATCAGCGGATTGGACGCTGCGAGGGAGTTCCAGGACTGGTACCAGTGCTTCCCCCTCCGGGGCAGAAGAATCCTGACGTCCACGCCGGAGACCACGGCCATCTTGACGGTCGAATAGATGTCGTCGTTCGGGAGGAGATACGGGAACGCCATGTACAGGGTGCGATCCGAGCGTGAGATCAGATCGGCATAGCAGGAGAGCATGGGATAAGCATCCCCTGTGTCCGGACCGTCCGAGACGACCTGCACCCCGCATCCGCCCCCCACCCTCTCGGGTGGCGAGCCGCGGGTGCCCAGGTCCTCTCCGGTGGCGTGGAACCAGTCCGCACGGAACCTCCTCTCCAGGCGCTCGGCGGCCGGACCCTCCACCCTCACCGTCGCACCCCTGCCCTGGTACGCGATCCTGCCGTCTATGACGGTCATGGCGCGGAGGTTGCGGTTCGCCGGACGGATGGAGAACATGGAGTACAGGGGGTTGTGGAACGAATGGAACGACACCCCGGCACGCTTGAGCCTTCCAGCGTCACGGGTCCTTCCGAATCCTATCGCGGAGGTCATCACACGAACGGAGACCCCTCTGGATGCCGCATCGATGAGTGCCTCGTGGACACCTGCCGAGTCCTTGGGCATGCGGCGGGCCATCAGGCACACCGACTCGCCTGCGGCGCGGATGTCCGAGACCATGTCAGGCGTCATCTCGGAGCGGTCCCAGTAGAACCTCACATCGTTGTCGGATGTGTACACGTCCGCACCGAGGCTCTCGAGGCATCCGACCCTGACGGCGTCGCCCTCGGGCGGCACGTCCCCTTCGCCCTCCAGGAACCGTTCGTCCTCCGAACGCTTGCGGCCGGAGAGTCTCCACCTGGTGTACAGGTTGCTGCCGAACGCGAGATACAGCAGTATCCCCGCGAAGGGCACGATCACCACCAGCGATATCCAGAATATCAGCGTCCTGGGGTTGAACCTCTCGGCGAAGATCATCACCACTAGCGCGATCACATCGATGACGAACAGCGGGAGCCAGACCGGCTCCAGTGCGAAGATGAAGCCCAGGAAGGGCCTTGTGAGATAGGACAAGGATCACATACCCCAGAACGGGTCCTCTTTCCTCTTGATGGCCACGGTCTCCTCCATGGCCATCTTCTCGTCATCGTTGAGCTCCAGACCGATGAGCTGCTTGTATCCGGACTCGATGAGGTCAACGTAGATGATGTCCTCCTCGTCGATCTGCCTGCCGACGGTGACGCCCTCGATGGCGACGGCGACCTCCTCGCCCTGCTTCGCCTCCTTGAGAGCGTCCTCGCCGGTGTGGATGCTCTTGATCCTCCCGGCATCGCGTCCGTCGGATCCCAGCAGGTTCTCCCCGGGCCTTATCCTGCCGGCAAGTACCCTCACTCCGACGATGGCGGGCTTGCTGGCGCGGAAGACGCAGTTGGGCAGGATCTTGAACTTCGCCGGGAAGGAGAACTCCGACCTCTTGTCGGTGTCGGTCTTCTTCTTGCTGTCCTCCACCCACTCGATGTAGTCGTCTATCAGCTGGTAGACGATCTGGTTGGTCATGACGGTCATCTCCTCGTGGTTGGCCAGCTCGGCCTCCGCATCCTTGGACATGTTGACGTTGAATCCGAGGATGACGCAGTTCTTCTTGTCGCCGTAAGCCGCCTCCACGATGTCCCTGCGGGTGATCTCCCCGACGCCGTACTTGCGGATGGGGATGTCGTGCTCCTTGGCCTCGTAGGCCAGGGCCTCCAGGGACCCGATGGCGTCCGCCTTGATGGTGATGCCCTTCTCCTGGGTCTCGATCTTGATGCTGGTCTCCTCCTGGAGAGCCTTGATGGCGGGGTCGTTGGGACCCTTGACCACGATGATAGGGGCTCCGGCGATGACGCCCTCGCAGTTCTGGCAGGAGATCTTCACACCGGCGGCGGCATGGAGCTCCTTGACGGAGTCGAACCTGTCCCTGGGGTCGCGGATCTCGTCCAGCGGCTTGGGCTTGAGGATGGCCTTTATCTTGGTCACGACGGGGGCTCCGCGAGTCCCCATGGCGACGGTGTCACCCTTCTTCAGCGTCCCGGAGTAGAGGATCATGTCCAGTGTCTTGCCGAGTCCGCGCTCCTCCTTGATCTCGAGGATGGTTCCCTTGCCGGGACCCTCGCCCTTCTCCAGCTGGGACTCGAGGAAACGCTGCGCGAGACCGATCAGGACCAGGAGGAGGTCGGGTATCCCCTCGCCCTCCTTGGCGCTGATGGGCACGAGGGCCACCGCCTTCGTGAAATCGTCGATCCTGTCGTAGCGGTCCGCGGAGATGCCCTGCTCGGCGAGCTGGGCGATGACGGTGTAGAGCTTGTCGTTGAACGCGGCCAGCATGTGGTCCTGCTGGACCTTCTCGGCGAGGATGAAGGGCCTTCCCTCCTCGCTGATCCACCCCTGGATCGTGTCGACCTTGTTCAGAGCGATGACAAACGGGGTCTTGTACTGCCTGAGGATGCGGATGGACTCGATGGTCTGGGGCATCAGCCCCTCCCTGATGTCGATGACGAGGACGGCGATGTCCGCCAGCGATCCCCCTCTGGCCCTTAGCGTAGTGAAGGAGTGGTGGCCAGGCGTGTCGATGAATAGAAGTCCCGGTACGTCGAACTTCTTGTTGCCGATCAGCTGCTTGCACACCTTGTAGATGTGCTCGATCGGGACCTCGGTGGCACCGATGTGCTGGGTGATCGCCCCGGCCTCGCGTGCCTGTACGGATGTCCCCCTGATGCGGTCGAGAAGCTTGGTCTTTCCATGGTCGACATGACCAAGGACACTGACAACGGGTTGCCTAATCGCCATGTCCGCCACCTACTGTGATAATAAAAGGGGTTTGTGATGTAAATGGTTTCAGGTCGAGATCACTCGTAGATCCACTTGTCCGCGGTCCTGTCGTAGGAGACGAGCTCCTCGGGCTTGAAGAAGATGGAGATCTCCCTCTTTGCGGACTCGACGGAATCGGATCCATGGATGATGTTCATGCCGGTGACCATGGCGTAGTCGCCGCGGATGGTTCCGGGAGCGGACTCGGCAGGGTTGGTCTTGCCCATCATACCCCTGCACACGGAGACCGCGTTCTCTCCCTCGAGGACCATGGCCATGACGGGGCCGGAGGTGATGTAGGAGATCAGGGAGGGGAAGAAGGGCTTGCCCTTGTGCTCGCCGTAGTGGTTCTCGGCGGTCTCCTTGGAGATGACCATCATCTTCATGGCGACGATCTTCAGGCCTTTCTTCTCGAAGCGGGAGAGGATCTCACCGCAGAGTCCGCGCTGGACTCCGTCGGGCTTGACCATGAGGTAGGTCTGCTCCATGGCCATCTTCACTCCTCCTTCTTCTCGGCGGCTTTGAGCCTGGCGGCCTTCTCGACGGCGGCCTTCTCGGTCCACTCGGTGGTCCTTGCGACCCTCTTGAGCTCGATCATGTTCTTGTAGCACTTGTTGGTGTCGAAGAACAGAATTGTACCGTCCTTCTTGACGTACATCTTGCCGGTTCCGGGCTCGATGGAGGCGCCGCAGAAGGAGCATTTCCTGGTTGTGTCCACCATGCCAATCACCTCATTCCGAGTTTCCTGGCCTCTCTGGATGTCTCCCTCAGCATGAGGATGTCTCCCATCCTGACGGGGCCCATGATGTTCCTGGTGATGATTCTTCCTTTGTCACGGCCGTCGAGCACACGGACTTTGACCTGGGTGGCCTCTCCGGTCATCCCGGTCCTTCCGATGATCTCGACAACCTCCGAGGGGATGCTGTCAGTGTCGACCATTCAGCTCACCTCAGTTCTTGAGTGCCTGGACTGCCTGGGCGATCTCGTCGCAGAGGGCCTTGCCCTTTCCGACATCCATGATGGCGACGGAGGCTGCGGGCTTGTCGAGTCCGATGGCCTTTCCGAGCTCGATCTTGCTGGGGACGTAGACGTAGGGGACGTTCCTCTCCTCGCACAGGGCGGGCATGTGGGCGAGGATCTCTGGGGGCTCGACGTCGGTGGCCATGATGACGATGGCTGCAGCGCCGCGCTCGACGGTCTTGGTGACCTCGTTGGTTCCCTTCTTGATCTTTCCGCCGTCCCTGGCCATCTCGGCGAGGGAGTAGGCTTTGTCGGAGAGTTCCTTGGGTGTCTCAAACTTGACGAATACGGACATTTCAATTACCTCTTTCAGACGCTCAAAGGCGCCTTCATCATTCATCGGCTCTTGGAGAGCGTCTCGGACTAAAAGCTGATGATATATATTGGTTCCCTTGGGTCCTTTTTTAAGGTCGGGGACCTCTGGGAGATCATCTGGCTCTTCTGGCGATCACGGTCCGGCGGGCATGACACGCCTCGTCCGGCGACGGCTCCGCGGGACGGACGCAGCGGTACATCCCGGCCACGGCCAGGCAGGTGACGCCTATCGCGGCGATGTTCCTCGCCAGGATCACCATCATCCCGAGGTCGTTGATGTTCTCGCCTCCGCCCAGATACCCTATGTTGTAGGCGAAGTTCAGCTGGGTGAGAACCAGGGTGAGGACGGTGAGCCAGAACATGCGCCGCTCCGTCCGCCCCGACCCGGAGGCGACGAGGAAGGCCACCGGGGCGGCGATCCACACCAGGTACTGCGATGAGAACACCTTGTTGGCCACCATGAACAGCATGAGGACGGCCACCACCGCGAAGCCCAGCAACCTTAGACCCTCGTCGGAGGTCCTGCCCCTGGCCCATGCGTAGAGCGCGTAGACTGCCAGGATCAGGATGATCATCAGGGGCATCATGATCTCGGCGACGGCATCGGGAAGCGGTCCGATGAGGTTGTCGGAGCCGAAACTGCCCGGATCGAAGAACGACTGTATCTCGACGTCGGCCAGGCCGAGCATCGACAGCAGGTACAATATGGACGACGGGACGGACTCGATCTGCAACGGACGGTCGGTGTGGTACGACAGGAAGTTGGTGATCATCTGCGGCTCGATAAGCCAGACGACCGCGACAATCAGCACGCCCGCGCCGAAGAACCCGATGGTCGCGGACAGGGCGTCGCGCCACTGCCTGTTGTAAGCCAGGTACAGGAAGTACAGGGGGAACACCACGGCGGGGTAGAGCTTGGTCAGTGTTGCAACCGCCAGAATGATGCCTGCCCATGCGTAGCGCTTGGTCGCGAAGAGGTAGAACGACGCGAGGGTGAGGACCGCGGGGAAGATGTCGTAACGGTCCACCACGAACTCCAGCATCAGGAGGGTCAGCACCGCGTAGACGAGCATCGCCTTCTTCTGGTCATGGCCCATCCTCTCCGCGAGCTTGGAGACAAGGATCAGGCCGATCACCATGAACACGAAGACCTCGGCCACGTAGGCGATGTTGTAGGTCCACGGGGTGTCCCCGAAGAACCTGGGGATTGCGAAGAAGACCAGAGCGAACGGCGGATACTCCATGACCGGGAGCTCTCCGTTGAACAGCGGCTCCGCGTTCTTCCAGAAGCGGTCCCTCATGACCTCGGTCTCGATGCCGAGGGCGTGGACGGCCACAAGATACCCTACGCAGGCCACCAGGAACAATATGGCGATGATCAGCTGATACCTGCGGATGCCGTCGAGGGGTCTCATCGGCAGTACACGCCCCTGCACCGATTAATCGGTTTCGTCAATAACGAACGCCTTGCGCCCGAATCTGACCTTTGATGAGATGTCCGAGGCGGCATGGTTCCCTAAATAGAGATACACTCCCACGGATACGATGAACGCTCCGATGAGGTCTGCGGAAAGATCGCCCATCGTGTCCGATGCCCCGTAGACCATGTATGCGTTGCCGGTGACGCCGTCCGTGAACCCCTCGATCATCTCCCACACCCCGCCGAAACTCAAGGCGACCAGAAGGAGCATGATAGCCATCCCGGTACGGTTTCCAAATGTTACATGGGAAGGGGAGTGCGCTTCGATCATGCACAGCCCCACGAAGACTATGACCGTGACGATGGATGATGACACGACGTGTCCGAAATCACCGAACCAGCTGATGTTCAGATAGCATCCGCTGCACAATCCCAGGACGTAGAAGAACATGTCGAAGTAGATGACCCCGATCAGGATCGGTGGCAGGGACACCAGGTTGGCAAGCCTCAGTATCGGAACGACGAGCGAGATGATCGCCCATGCCACGCATGTGGCCACCAGGTACTCCTCGGGATGCCCCGCATCCAAACCGGGTGCCAGGCCGGCCATGACGAACGCACATATTATCCCGAACCCGACGGGAGCTGCGATCAGAAGGATCCATGCCACGCGCCTTTCGGCCGCATTCTCGGCCGAATTCATTCCAGCACCACCATCCCGTTCTCGTTGATGACCATCCTGTTCTTCCTCATGTAATGAGACATCGCAAGTCCGCACACCAGCATCACGACGAACATCGTCAGCAGGGTGTACAGTATGTAGCCGTTGTCGACGTTCTTGGGATCCAGATACTCGACGACGAATCCTGGGACCTGCATCCCCATCGCTATGAACGGACTGAGTCCGCGGACGACCGCCCAGTTGTAGGAGGCGTCTGAGACGGATGCTGTGATGACGAACGCCGCGAAGGTCAGAGGCACCAGGGGAATCGCGTGAAGTAACGCTATCACGTAGAACCATCCGAATTCAGCGTCCTCGCCAATCTGGATTGTTTCCTGAGCGAACACCGTCACTGAGAGGACGGTGCAGGCCAACGTCACAACAGCCGCGATAAAGATAAAACGGTTCATCTCCAAGGAGCAGCGCTTCGATGCGATGATTCCGAAGACGAGTACGAAGAGAGATGTGACTATCATGTTCCCTTCCATATCACCCAAAGCCAGAATCAGCGATACCAGTGCGATAACCGCACTGAGGATTGCACCGATGCGCCCCGAATCCATGATTAAGCCATCGAAAGGTAATATTAATCTATTATCAACTCAACGGACGGATGCTCGGGAACATCCGAGCACCTTTCCAAATCCGATTTATAGAACAGCCCCATTACAGCTCCCATGGAGTCGTGCGGGCAAACAGCCAGCCGCCTGACCGACACATGCCTCAGGCACCCTGTTATTACCATCCTGTCAGTCGCGCTGTTAGTCCGTCTGGTCCTGATGCCGCTGCTCACATACGACTATGACATCTACCACTGGGCCGTAATCATCCAGAACTTCCAGAGCGGCAACGGATTGTATGATGTTGCTGGCTACTACTATACACCGACATGGGGGTATATTCTCGGATTCGTTTCCATGATCATGGATGTCCTGGGAACAGTAGATGTCTTCGGCATAAGATTCACTGACCTGTTCCCAATCGAATCTCTAGATTTTGACTTTCACACGGCAACGACAACGACTATCGCATTCAACATCGCCATGAAGATCCCTCTGGTGATCGTCGACGTAGTCGTCGCGTTGCTTCTACGTTGGCTTATCATCGAAATCACTGGGAGCGAGAAGAAGGGAGCGGCAGGGATGATACTGTGGCTCTTCTGTCCGACCGTTATCTACATGTCCGGGATCCAGGCACAGTTCGATTCCATCTCAGCTCTTATGATGCTATTGACTGTGATCCTGGTCTACAGAGATCGCTGCTTCCTCGGCGGAATGATATTCGGTGCAGCGGTACTTCTGAAGTTCTTCCCCGGATTCACAATCCTGGTCATGGTGGCATACATAATCGTGAAACACAGGGAGGATGGATTTGCTGCCCGCAGAATCATCGAGGCCGCATTGGGTGCAGGCATCATGTGCATCATCCTATTCCTACCACAGCTTCTGGATGGTACGTTCAACTACACATTGGGATTCATCTTCGGAAGAATGGACATGCAGAGCGAGAACGGATGGTATGTCGCATTGGCACAGTACGCCCTCATCGCCATCGCATTGCTCGGCATGATATACGCGGGATATCGCATGTACAAGACGGATGCAAAGGATGCCGACCGCGGTTTCTTCAAATGCGTCCTCATTGCCCTCGGATGCGCCATGTTCATTTCGGCGACTCCGCAATACATGATGGTAATGATGCCCATCCTCATCCTTGTCATGCTCATGTCCGAGGGCAGACTCAGGATATGCTGGATACTCATCACGGTGGGTAGTTTCATCGGGGCATTGGCAAACAACAACATCATGTTGCTAGACTCCGCGGCGGAATACCTTGGCATCGTCTCACCCGATTGGGTCGTATCCATCGCAGAATGGATAGAATCAAACACGATATTCGGAATAACTCCCGTTCTATTGATAAACAGCCTCGGCAGCATTATCGAATACGTAGGTTTCATCATAATCATCGCGCTATTCTTTGAGAGAAAGCTGTCGACGAAATTACCAAAAATGGCCAATGCCCTGAAAAAATTGAAAAGGTGGGATTTTGACGAGACAGTCTGATAAACCTGTAATCGCCATCGCTGCGATCATCATCGCCGTCATCCTCGTAGGAGAGGTCGTGGTCTACAGCTCCAACTACACGGACTACTCGGCCGATGCGACCCTAGATGGTAGCGATTTGTCATACGAGGTATCGGCCGATGGATCGAAGATCTATTCCATAATCGTCAATGACAATGGAGCCTACGGCGGCATCGACAGACTGTACCTTTACTACGATGAGTCCTACGCGACCAACTACGAAGATGTGGACGTATCCATCGGGGCCCAAGCCCTCGACCAGGAATATTATCTGAGGCAGGTCGTTAACCTGCTGGAACCCCGCAATTTCAAAGAGATCGTTTACCTTGACGCCAAACAGCTCGAGGAAAAACTCTCGGAGGACGTGTCGTCCGGCACCAGCGGTGACGCCGGGCTCCTTGTGATATCTGGTGCTCTCCCTGACACTGTGTACACCGGCAACTCCGACGACAGCATATTCGAATGGATGTCCTCTGGTGGAAGCCTCTACTGGCTAGGTAACCTCATCGGATCCTGCTATGCTACCACTGATGGACTCGTTGATGTCGATGGCTACCAGGAACTCTTTTTCGGGACACGGTGCCTGAACACGGAGGGAATCGATGCCGCATACTCCGACATAGTGGACAACGGATACAGGCAGGCATTATCCCTTCAGAGCAACAGCGTGAAATATGCTGTGAACCCGGACCTCCTTCCCGAAGACAGAGCCCACCTCAGCATAGGATTCACAGAAGAAGGGTACTCTAGCATAACGTTCGTACAATATGGAGAAGGGATGATCTGTGTCATCGGAGGGGACTACTCCAACTACCAGCGCAACGACGTAGTCCAGATTGTTGCCTCCGGCCTAGGGCCTCAGTCCGAGATTGTGGCCGTGGAATCTGGAACCGTCACGAACGGGACCATCTCTGGTTCGATCGAAAACGTCTCGGGAGAGAACCTGTCGGCTTTCATCTACCTCGGTGGGTACTATCCTGTTTACAGCAAACTGATCTGGCTGTGATACAGTGGACTTCGGATCGTGTGTGGGAAAAAGACTATACGGAGGATTCTTCCGCAAGGAGGTCCTCATCGTCCTCATCATAGGTCTGGCCATCAGATACTTCATGGGATTCTTCCTCACATACACGTACGACGTCCACAGCTGGGCGCTCATCATATCGAATTTCGAAAGCGGCAACGGGCTGTACGATGTTGCCGGGTTCAACTACACGCCGCCCTGGGGATACATCCTCGGAACGTTCTCCGTGATAGCGGAGATGTTCGGCCTGGACGTGTTCGGAGAGAGGTTCACGGAAGCCCTCCCCGTGGAGGAGATAGAGGGCTGGTTCTTCTCGGCCAGCGCCCCCTCCATCGCCTTCGCCCTTGCCATCAAGACGATGTACTTCATAGTGGACATCGCGGTCGGATACGCGATCTACTGGATCGTCAGGGAGCGCACATCGGACGACAGGAAGGCGCTGATCGGATTCGCTCTGTGGTTCCTCTGCCCGCTGGTCATCGCGGTCGGCGGCATCGGCGGGATGTTCGACACGTTCACCGTGCTGCTCACGCTGCTGACGGTGATTTTCCTGATGCGCGACAGACATCTCCTTGCCGGCATGTGCCTCGGAACCGCCGCCCTCATGAAGATCTTCCCGGGAGTTTTCGTGTTCGTGATGATTGCATACGTGATCCTCAAGCACAGAGGGGACGGGAAGGCCGTCCCCGCCCTCGTTCAGTCATTCATCGGACTCGCATCCATCATCGTCATCCTCCTGCTGCCTCAGATCCTGGATGGGACGCTCTCCGACTGTTTCGGGTTCCTCACGTCCAGAGCCGGCGACGGCATGGGTGTCGGAGGGGATCTGGTCACATACGGGACGATCGCCGCGTATGCGGCAATACTTGTGGTCACGCTGCTTCTCGCATACAGGACCGCACGCGGCAGTGGCAACGATCCTGACGGGACTCTCCTCACGATGCTGATGGTGAACGGGGCGGTCCTGTTCCTCTATCCGTCTACACCTCAGTACATAATGCTCCTGATACCGTTCCTGATCGTGCAGCTGGTGACGGTCGACAGCAGGTATCGCGTCCCGTACATACTGTTCGCCATCGGCACGACGATGTTCTCGCTGGGAGGCAACGCCACGTTCCTCATCCCTCTGGCAGGATTCACCGACCTGATATCCATGGACACGGTCCTTGCCGGAGTGGAGTGGTTCCACACGTCATTCGCGTTCGGGATCGCCCCCATCCACATCATCTACTACGGCGGTGCCGCGCTCCAGTACCTAGGAACCCTGATGACATTGTTCACATTCGCCAAGGTCCGTGGTGACGCGCATAGTGCCGAAACGCCAGAGACCGCATGATGCATATTTATCTACGAGAAACACGTGCGAGCCGCCAATGGGCAAGATCGGCTACCTCATGATGGTCCACAGAGAGGCCATCATGTATGTCATAATGGGCGGGTTCACGACACTCGTCACTTGGGCATCCTATGCAGGGTTCGTACATTTCGGAATCACAGAGGAGGTCAGCAACGTCCTGTCCTGGGTCTGCGGAGTCGTGTTCGCCTTCGTGGTGAACAAATGGTTCGTCTTCAACAGCAAGACCCTGAAGCCCAAGGAACTCGGCCGCGAGATAGTGTTCTTCTTCGGATCCAGGATATTCACCCTGATCGTCGCGGTGGTGGCGTTCCCTGTGCTGATAGACATAGGTGTGGATCAGGAGCTCTTCGGCACACCTGGAATGGTCGCCAAGATCATCACAAGCATCATCGAGATCGTGTTGAACTGGGTCCTGAGCAAGTACCTGGTCTTCAGAAGGAGCAAATCCGATTCCGCGTGATCATTCCTTGCCCGTGCGATCCGTGAAAGCCAGGAACTTGATCTTCGGATGGATCTCGAAGGACTCCACCAGGTCCTTCGGGCTGCGACGGATCATGTAGATGCCGACGAACACCGAAGCGATGATGTTTCCGAGGAAGTCGCACACGAGGTCGGTCAACGTGTCGTAGGGACTGTACTGGGTCACCGACCCGGTGATCATGTCCGAGCAGTACTCTATGACCTCCCAGTAAACGCTGAACGTCATCCCCAGGAGGGCTGTGAAGAGAGCGAGCCCCCTGCCCGAGAAATTCACTGCGTCCCCGGCATAGTGCTGGAAGCATGCCAGGACCATGAAGATGCATATGCTGACGGTCATCGAGGACAGCGTGTGGGTTATGGTGTCGTAGAACCCGCCCATGGCATAGATGTTGATGGCCAGACCGAAGGCGTGGAAGAACGCCGACACGACGATGAGCACATTGAGGAACAGGGGGATGGTGAAGGCCCCTGTGCATCTGATGATGAACGGGATGAAGCATATCAGCCCGCATATGATGGTTATCCTGACGTTGTGTTCCAGTATCTCCGGCGACAGGAACGCCATGGAGATCAGGATGACCCCCACAGCCATGGAGACGATGTCCTGGATCCTCGGCCTCTTCATGACTCGACCTCCGTGTCTATGAAGATATCCTTGCTGCGACCGCGATAGGCGATGGTGACATAAACGGCCAGGGCCGCGGTCACCGCCGTTGATACCACGGGGGTCGCCATGAGTATGCCGTTGGTGTACCTGTCGGCATCGAAGAAGTCCTCGTTGAAGACGGGGTACCCTGCGACGTACATGTTGCTGAACACGAAGAACATGTCCAGGGCCGACAGGGTCATGGCGAACGCCAGGGCGAAGACGATCATCCACATCTTGGTCATCCTCATACCAAAGCTGCGGTCCATGAGCACCGCGAGCATCGACCCTATGAGATAGCATTGGTAGGTCTGCACGGCGGCCGTGAGATACGTATAGATATCGACGTCCAGGAACGTGTCATCGTGGAGGTTCGCCACGTAGTCCGCGCAGTGGATGACCATGGCGATGATGGGGGCGATCATCGACATCACGATGATCGTCCTGTTGTAACGGTACCCGAGGTTCTTGACGAACGGTATGGCCAGCATGATGACGCACAGGATGTCGATGATGAGCCACATCCAATCGGATGCGAGGAACGCTATGATTCCCAGAACGACCGACAGGCAGATGGACATCGAGACGAGCGTCTTGTTGGAGGTCACGCCTCGGAATGACAGGGGGCCGTTATAACCGTTTTCGACGGCAGGGATTGTAGAAGGGAAGAATGGCCCCGAAGGGCCTTGGTTTCAGTTGACGTAGTCCAGCCAGGCCTCGTACTTGGGATCCTTGCCTGTGACGATGTCGTGGAACTTAGCGTGGATGCTCGTGGCGACCTTTCCGACCTTTCCGTCGCCGATGGGCTTGCCGTCGACACTGGTGACGGGAGCGATCTCCGCGGCCGTGCCGGTCATCCAGACCTCGTCGGAGGACATCAGCATGAACCTGGAGACCTCTGTCTCGCAGACCTCGTATCCCATGTCCTGGGCGACCTGTATGATGGAGCGCCTGGTGATTCCGTTGAGGATGCTCTCTGCAGGTGCGGGCGTGATGATCTGTCCGTGGTGGTACATGAAGATGTTCTCGCCTGTGCACTCCGCAACATGTCCGACGGAGTTCAGCATGACCGCCTCGTTGGCGCCTTGGCGGACGGCCTCCCTCTTGGCGAGGGTGGATGCGACGTAGGAACCGTTGACCTTGGCTCCGGCGGGACCGCACAGGTTGTCGGGCCTCTGCCACGAAGAAGTGATCAGCTTTGCTCCGGCATCGGCACCGGTCCCGAGATAGTTGCCCATGTGGATGCAGGTGATGGCCATGGACGCGGGAACTCCGATTGGGTTGAGTCCGACCTCCTCTCCGCTGAGGAAGATGCAGGGCTTGACGTAGTCGACGGCCTCACCGTTGGCGCGGACGACATCCTTGATGGCGTTGCAGATGTCGTCGAAACCGTAGGTCTTGCCCTCGAACTCGAGGTCGATCCCCATGATCTTGCAGCCGTCCATCATCCTCTGGACGTGGTCCTTGAGCCTGAAGATGGCCATGCCCTTGGGGGTGTGGTAGACCCTGATTCCCTCGAAGACACCCGTACCGTAGTTGAGTGCGTGTGCGAGGACATGGACCTTCGCATCCTCCCAGTCGACGAGCTTGCCGTTCAGCCAGATCTTTTCCGTCTTGTCCATAGAATCACCTTGGAGATGAATCGACCAAGGGACGTTCGGTCCCCTGTTTAGAAAAGTGCACGTTCGTTTCGTTATTTACACGTTATTGCGACGAGTGCCGTCTCACGGTGAACGGAGGATCTCATCCACGGCATCGGAGAACGTGAACGATTCCGAAACCTGTATGCATCTGAACCCGAGACGACGGCCGAACTCCATGTCCTTCTCGTGGTCGCCGACCATGAACGAGATGCGGGGATTGATAGAATGCTTGGAGATGGCCGCGAGACCCATGCCCACCTCGGGCTTCCTGCAAGAGCAGTGGTCATCGGGGGTGTGAGGACAATGGAACACGTCGTCTATCCTGCCTCCGGCGGCCTCGACTGTGCGGATCATCTTGCCATGGATGCGCGAGAGGGTCTCCTCGGTGAAGTACCCGCGCCCTATCCCAGACTGGTTGGTCACCACTATGACCTTGTATCCAGCGTCGTTGAGCCTCTTGATCGCTGGAGGCACGTGTTCGTACAGCTCGAACTTTGCGGGATCGTCACAATACGGGACGTCCTTGGCGATGGTGTCGTCACGGTCGATGAGCACCGCTCGCTGGCCGAACAGCTCCCTCTCGACGATGCCGCACATCGTGTGGCACGCGCAGAGGTACCCCTCCTGGATACGGGGGGTCTCCTTGGACGGGATCACGACCGCATGGTCGGCGATCTCCCTCATCTTCCCGCCGTCGCCGGTGAAGGATATCGTTATGGCGCCGCGCTCCTTCGCGGCCTCCATCGCCAGGATGACGTTCTTGGAGTTGCCGGATGTGGACATGCCTATGACCACATCCCCTTTCCTGCAGATGCCCTCGATCTGCCTCTTGAAAACAAGATCGTAGCTGTAGTCGTTCCCGATGGCTGTGACGGGCGCGATGTTGGAGAGGCAGACCCCCGGAAGCGCCGGGCGCTCGAGCATGTACCTGCCGGAAAACTCGGCTGCGATATGCTGGGCGTCGGCTGAGGAACCGCCGTTTCCCATGAAGATCGCCTGGCCACCGTTCCTGAAAGCCTCAATCAGGATGTCCGCGGCCTTCCTAATCTGTGCTGGATCAATCCTGGAAATCGTGTCTGCGCTCCTCTTCAGCTCGGCTGAAATCTCCTCATTCATTGGGATACCTCCATGAGATCACGCCCTCCGGCTCGAACATGAAATCGGTGACCTTTGCGCCCATCGCCTGGAGCCTCTTGGCCACACTGTATTTGCGGTCGTATTTGCATATGAAGTACATGAAACCGCCACCTCCGGCTCCGGAGACCTTGCCTCCGATGGCCCCCTCCTCCTTGGCGGCATCATACAGGGCGTCGATGTGGGGATTGGAGATCTTGCTGGAGAACTGCTTCTTGTAGATCCAGGATTCGTCGAGGAGCTCTCCCGCCGTTACGATGTCCCCTCTCTCGAGAGCAGCAGTCATCGACAGCGCTATCTCCACGGACTTGTCGAGAGCCTCCTCGTTCTGACCTTTGTTGAACTTCTCGACCTGGCTCTCGATGATCTTCGCAGACTCGCGGGGATTCCCGGTGTAGCAGAGGAGCGAACTGTACTGCAGTTCGTTCTTCGTGTCGACACCTATCTTCACGCGGTTAACATCCACACCCTGCTTGTTGAACTTCATCAGGTTGAATCCGCCGAAGACCGCGGCATACTGGTCCTGCTTGCCTCCCTTGAGGCCGATGTCCTCCCTCTCCAGCTTGTAGGCGAGACGCGCCATCTCCATGCTGGTGAGCTTGATCCCCTGCCACTCGCACATCGCCGCGATGATTGACACGATCACGGTCGAGGATCCCCCCAGACCGGAACCCGGCGGCGCTTCGGATTGCAGGAACATCCTGAACCCGTCCGTGATGTTGAAATGATTGGTGACGGCTTTGATGAGATCCATGTTCCCATCGAGCGCAAGTGGGCCTCCGTCCAATGGAGCTTCGAACTTCCCGTAGTCCGTGGAATGGATGGACATCGAATGGTCGTTGGTAGGCGTGATGGTACAATAGGCGTACCTGTTGATCGTTGTGTTGAAAACCGCTCCGCCCTTTTTCGAAGCGTACGGCTCGACATCGGTCCCGCCTCCTGCCAACCCGATTCTGAGAGGGGCCCTTGCTCTGAAATGTATCCCATCCATCTTACCACCTGGTTCACAGAGGGTCCGTGCGCCTCTGCGACATCGCTGGAATCGATTGCGCGTTCTACGGTTTACTCATATATAGAGATTTCAACACCTTACTCTAAAACGCACGCTGGCACATTGCAAGCGTGACATATTTCGACATGGATGTGAAATATAAAGACCGAATGTGCCTCGGAACCCGAGGCACCGTCGTCAGAGGGCGTTCAGAGCCTTGACGTACCTCTCTGGCTTGCTGCGCTCGATGAGCTCCTCGACCTGATCGGAGCCTCCGACGACACCGACGTTGCCATTGGATGTGGAGAGCAGCGCGTATGCGGACTGGCCAGACTCTGGAACGAGATCCACATCGTAGACGTCCTGGAGCTTCTGGAGCCTCCCTATGGCGGTGACGGCGGCATCATGGCTGATGACAGAGAGGACCATCCTCGATTTGCCAGGGATCTCACACTTCCCGACAACGATCGTCTCGACGTTGATCTTGTTGCGGGTGAACTCACCCATGACCCTCTGCATGACACCGAATTCGTTCTTGACGATGAGTGAGATGACGTGCATGTTAACCGCTGCGGAATTGCAGATGCTGAATATAAGGGCTATCCGCGTGACAAACTATACCTACGGCCTCGTTAATCCGCTGCCGAGGTGAGGACGTGCGCATTATCCTTCTTACAGACAGCTACCACCCCACGGTCGACGGAATGGTGTTCGTGGTCGACTCCGAGAAGAAGTGCCTGGAGAGGCTCGGACACGAGGTGTTCATCGTGGCTCCCGACCCCGGAGAGGAGCATAGGATCGAGGGCGTCTACTACTTCAAATCCAAGTCGTTCTCATCGTACAAGGGCTATTTCGTCCCGGTCTACCCCTCGCACACCAAGAAGGTGTTCGAGGAGATCAAACCGGATGTGGTCCACTCGCACGGTCTGACGCTGATGGCCCTGAAGGGGTTCCTTGCCGCCCACAGCCTCAAGGTCCCGTATGTCGTGACCATGGGAACCATGGTGACGGACGCGATGAAGTACTATCTGCCCATCAAACTGCCGGTGAAGACCATGGAGAAGCTGTCCTGGGTGTATCTGAGACAGCTCCTGAACCGTTCCGATGCCGTGGTATCGTTCACCACCCCCATCCTGGAGGAGCTCGAGGCCGAGGGCGTCAAACCCAGGCAGTCCAGGGTCATCACCGCAGGCGTCGACACGGACATGTTCCACCCTATGGAGGAACCCGAAGGGCTCCGGGAGTCCATGAACCTCGTCGGAAAAAGGGTGATCATGTGCGTCGGGAGGCTCTCGTTCGAGAAGCATGTGGAGCAGGTCGTCCAATCCCTCAGATACCTGCCGGACGATGTGGACCTCATCATAGACGGCGACGGCCCCGCCAGCGAATACATCGCCCAGGTCATCAAGGACGAGCATCAGGAGGACAGAGTCCACCTCATAGGAATGGTCAAGAGAGAGGACCTCCCGAAGTACTACACCATGGTCCAGGTGTGCGTCTCCGCATCCAGGTTCGAGACCCAGGGCCTCAGCCTGATGGAGGCGATGGCCTGCAGGGTGCCGATAGTCGTCCCGAACGTCAGGGCGTTCAAGGAGATCATCATCGACAACGAGAACGGGTTCCTGTTCGACGGCGGGATAGAGGATATGGCCAAACGCGTGACCGAGGCCCTCGAGATCAGCAAGGACGACAGGATAAGGGATGCGGCCATGGAGCGTGCCAAGTCGTACTCCGAGGACAGCAGCGCCAGGAAGCTGGTGGAGCTGTACGAGTCCGTGATCGAGGCGAAGAAGAAGCGTCTCGCTGAGGGCAGGTCCTGATCACAGCGTCCCCGCCAGATCCAGGGCGCGCCTCAGCGCCTGATCCATGTTGTAGTACCTGAAATCTGCGAGTCTCCCGCAGAACGACAGGTTGCTGATGGACTCCGCCATACCCTTGTACTTCGCATAGAGCTCCTTGCTCTGGTCAGTCAGTACCGGATAGTACGGCTCCAGGCCTTTGCCGGGCTCGTATTCCATCGAGCGCTCCAGCGCGTATACGGTACCTTCGCCCCTCTGAACTGGAAGCTTGGTGTATTCGGTTATACGGACGATCTCCGGATCGGACGGGTATGCGACCACAGGAGCCGGTTGGAAGGAAGCATCCTCGGAGCGGCGGAACTCGAAGACCAGCGAGCGGTATGGCAGCCTCCCGTGGACGAGCCCGAACAGCTCGTCCAATGCCCCGGTGTACACCACATGCGCGTCGGGCATGCAATCCACCACGATTCTGTCACCCTCCACGGTCATGTGCTCCAATGCATCCATGCCGAGACGGACCTCGATGTTCGGATGGTCCAACAGCCTGTCGAAGAATCCCTTGAAAGTCGTCCTGGGCATGACCTGATACGTGTCATCGAAGTACCTGTCGCCGTAGGACATGCGCAGCGGGACCCTCTTCAGGACGCTGGGGTCGATCTCGGAGGGTGGTATGCCCCACTGTTTGGATGTGTATGGGCGGTAATCCTTCTCGAAGAGGTACTCCGCATACCTCCGGATCACGGGATCATCCGACTCCAGTGCCTCCACCACTGTGACCGTCTCCTGCCCCGGATACCTTGCGGATATGTGGGCCTTGATCTCCTCCGCCTCCTCCGGGCTGAAGAAACGGTCGATGGTCTCGAAGTTGAACGGGGCGGGTGTGTACTCGCCGTCCCATACCGCCCCGCATCTCAGGATGTACTCGTCCCAGTCGGAGAACCTCCTCATGTAGTCGTACAGCGCCTTGTCCGATGTGTGGAAGGTGTGGGGACCGTACTTCTGAACCAGGTACCCGCTCTCCGGGTCCAAGTAGTCGTACATGTTGCCGCCGATGTGGTCGCGACGCTCCCAGATGGTCACGCTGTGCCCTCTCTCGGCGAGTTCGCGTGCGACGACGCCACCGGACAGCCCGCAGCCGACTACGAGATACCTCATGTCAGAAACCGCCGTATCTCTCCATGAACTCGGAGAATGTCTGAAGGTGCAGATCCTTGTCGGAGAGGATCACGTTCCCCTCTCCCCCGATCAGGTCCAGTGGCCATTCGACGGCGAGGTCCGGGTCGTTCCAGACTATCCCGTCATCGTACTCGCCGTAGAACTTCTCGGCGCACTTGTAGGACACGATCGAATCCTCCAGCACCAGGTATCCATGGGCGCATCCCGCCGGGACCAGGATCTCGTTGTGCCTCTCGCCGACCAAATCGAACGCGATCCATTTCCTGAAGGTGGGGCTGTCTCTCCTCAGGTCGACGACCACATCCCACACATGGCCGTAAATGCATCTGACCAGCTTTGGCTGCTGTATCACCCTCTGGAAATGAAGGGCGCGGACCACACCCTTGTGGCTTGTGGTATAGAAGACCTCCGCCAGATCGTGCTTGATCCCGTGCGCCTCGAAGACCTCCTTGGAGTAGTCCTTCGTAAAGCAGCCTCTGTTGTCATCTGCGTTGAACGGCGTGACCTCGATGAGGCCCGCGATACCGGTCTCCTTGAACTCGAACGGTTGAACCATGTCATCCCTCCCTGATAATCCAATCCCTGGTGCGTCTGCACCCCTCGGCGAACGACACCTGCGCCCTGAACCCTGTGTCGAGCTCCGTCTTGGAGCAGTCGAAATACGACAGCGGCAGATCCACACCGGTGAACGGCACGTCCCCGAAGACGAACTCCAGATCCGGCGCTATTGAGTCGTGCATCTCCATGAGGAACTCCCTGAGCGGTCTGGCGGTGGAACTACCTATCAGATACTCTGTGAACGGCTCGCCGTGCTCACCGATGAGGCGGAACGCACGGGCGGCATCGTCGATGTAGACGAAGTCGTAGTTCTGCGTTCCAGATGTGAACTGAGGTGAGACCCCATCAATGCACTTGCGGATAGTCGTGTTGACAAGCCTGGGGCTGCGTTCTCCCGGACCGTATGCGTTGGTGATCTCGGGCCACACCAGATCCACACCCATCTCTGCGGCGACCGCCATGCACATGATGTGCGCCGCGACCTTTCCGCACCCGTAGATGTAGCCCTGTCCGGGACGGTTCCCGTCCCTGTATCCGGCCGCCATGGTCTCATGCTCCATTATCGACCCGGCGTGCAGAAAGCGATCGCATCCAAGCTCCTTCGAAACCCTCAGGGCATCGACGGTCCACCGGACGTTGTCCAGTTGGAGGCCCACATCGGCGCGCTTGGGGCCGGCGGACCCGTCCCAAGCGAAGTCGTAGAACGTGTCGCAAGCCCCGAAAGGAATCTTGCCTGTGAGCCCCGCCGCATCCGACAGATCGAAATCGACCACATGAAGGCCCTTGGCATCCGGAAGATTGGAACGGTTGCCCCCGTGGACCGCGGCATAGACCTCCATGCCGTTGTCGAGGAGCTCCCTGACCAGGGCGCTGCCAACGAACCCGTTCGCACCGGTGACGATGGCTGACTCCATCACATCCCCCCGTATGCTTTGATCTGGTCCCTCATTACGCCAAGCGTATCCTCGCCGTCGAGCCACGCCTTGGTCCACTCCACGGTCCTGGCCACCGCATCCTCTATGTGCCACCTGGGCTCGAAACCGAGCGATTCCCGTATGTGTGTGCTGTCCAGCTTCAGGAAGTTGGCCTCATGGGGACCGTCATCGTTGTTGGTGACCCATCTGGCACCGTTGCCCCAGCATTCACAGAACATGTCGGCGAGACGCCCGGTGGTGACACAGTCCTCCGATCTGGGCCCCACGTTGTACGCATCCGCCTTGGACCTGTCGGACCACTGCGCCCGTACGATCTCAAGATACGCATGGAGGGGCTCCAGGACGTGCTGGTACGGACGGATCGAGTTGGGATTGCGAAGCTCGATGGGGCGCCCGGACCTGGCGGCGGCGACACAGTCCGGAACGATGCGGTCCTTCGCGAAATCCCCGCCTCCGATGACGTTTCCCGCCCTGGCGGTGGACACGGCGCAGCCTTCCGACAGAAAGCTCCTGCGGTAGCTGTGGGTCACGAGCTCCGAGCAGCTCTTAGAGTTGGAGTAGGGATCGTACCCGTCGAGAGGATCGGATTCGCGGTAGTAGCGGTCCGTGTCGTTGTTGTCGTAGACCTTGTCCGTCGTCACGTTGAGGAACGACCTGGCGGTGGGGTGGAGCCTCTGGCACTCAAGGATGTTGACAGTGCCCATCACGTTGGTCTCGTACGTGTACCGAGGAACCCTGTACCCCTCCCTGACGATGGGCTGGGCGGCCATGTGTATGACTATGTCGGGTGCGACATCGGAGTAGTACGACTCCAGCCTGTCGAAGTCCCGTATGTCCCCGATCTCCGAATCCACGAGATCGCCCACCCCGGCGATGCTGTACAGGCTGGGTTCCGTAGGGAGATCGAGCGAGTACCCGTGGACCTCCGCGCCCATACCCTCCAGGAGGACGCACATCCAGGAGCCCTTGAATCCCGTGTGCCCCGTGAGGAGGACCCTCTTCCCTCTGAAGAAACCGGGGTCGGCCATGTCTATCACCAGAGCTTCCAGGGGGCCTCTCCGGAATCCCAGAGCCTCTGCAGCCTCTCTTTGTCACGCATCGTGTCCATGCACTGCCAGAACCCGTCGTGCTTGTATGCGTTGAGCTCCCCGTCGGCCGCGAGCCTCTCCACGGGCTCGCGCTCGAAGGTCGTGTCATCGCCGTCGATGTAGTCGATGACGGATGGGTCCAGGACCATGAACCCCCCGTTAATCCATCCCACATCGTCTATGCTCTTCTCCCTGAATGACCTGATGTCGTTTCCGTCCATGTCCAGGGTCCCGAAGCGCCCCTCGGGGCGGACGGCCAGGATGGTCGCCTTCTTCCCCGCCGCCCTGTGGAACTCCACGACCTTGTCGATGGGCGCGTCGGTGACGCCGTCCCCGTATGTCAGGCAGAATGGCTCGTCGTCGTCCAGGAAGCGCCTGATGCGCTTGACGCGCCCGCCCGTCATTGTGTTGAGCCCCGTGTCCGCTATCGTCACAGTCCACGGCTCCGACTCGTTGTTGTGGACGGTCATGCCGTTCGACCTGAAATCGAAGGTGACATCGCTGTTGTACAGCGCGTAGTTCGAGAAGTACTCCTTGATGATGTGCTGTTTGTAACCGGCACATATGATGAAATCCGTGATTCCATAGGATCCGTAGATCTTCATGATGTGCCAAAGGATCGGCTTGTCCCCGATCTCGATCATGGGCTTGGGCTTCAGATGGCTCTCCTCGGAAATCCTGGTTCCGAATCCCCCGGCAAGAATCACAGCCTTCATTGATATCGTATCAGCGAAGGCCGATGCCCAACATATATCATTCGCTGGGCTCTTCCGGAGGCTTCGCCTGGTCGTCCAGGCCGTTGCGCCTCTTGACCACGTACGACAGCAGGAAGCTTATCGCCAGGATGACCACCAGCATGACTATGGTCATGGTCTGGGCGGATTCGGCGTAGTAGTCGTACATGTAGTCGCTCAGCAGCATTATGGCTCCGTACTTCAAGATGCATCCGAGCGTGATGTAGAACCAGCACTTCTTGGGATCCCATCCCGCTATGTGGATGAACGCTCCTGCGAATGGAACGGTCGGCGCGATACGGTTCAGGAGCAGCAGCTTCTCATCCTTGAGCAGCAGGAAGTTGATGTACTTGTCAACCACACGGGTGACCTTCTGCGGTATGCGTATGTGCTTGACCACGTAGTACAGCGAGAATATGCCGATCCATTCGGCGATGATCGCAGCCAGCAGGAGCTCCAGACCGAACCCGATGGACGGGTCGTATGAGAATCCCAGTATGAAGAACAGCTCCGGGAGCGTGGGGAACAGGAACGCGTCGATGAGGAAGATCAGGAAGATGCAGAGCACCACACCCCATCCGCCATCGGCACCGAACGTGTCGAAAAGGAACTGCCCGACATCCACCATGACGACACCTCATATCTCGCCGAGGATCACCGAACGGTAGAGGTCCTCGAGCTTCACGATCTGCTGGTCCCACGTGACCGACCGGGAGACCCTGAGCGCGTTGTCGGACAGCTCCCTGCGGTACTCCTCGTCGGACAGCAGACGGTTTATCCCTTCGGACAGCGATTTCGGATCCTTCGGCTTCACATAGAGTCCGGCGTCCTTGACGTTCCCAGGAAGACCATCGACGTCCGTGCAGACGATCGGCTTCCCGTAGGACATGACCTCGAGCGCGGCGAGGCCGTATGACTCGTAGATGGACGGCATGACGAAGAAACGGCATGTGTCCATGAGGCGGTTCTTCTCCTCCTCCGACACCCATCCCTTGACCTCCACGCGGCCCTCCAGACCGAATTTGGAGATCAGCCTGCGGATCGTCTTCTCCTCCGGACCCGTGCCGCATATCACGAGCCTGTAGTCCACATCCCTCATCGCCTCGATGAGATAATCCAGGCCCTTGGTGGCCACCAGACGCCCGAGGCTGAGTATGAAGTCCCCCTCGGTACGTGAGATATCCGGGACCGTGTCGAGGCAGTTGTCCACGGACGTCACCTTTGCGGGGTCGATCCCGCGACGGATCAGGTCATTCCTCACGTAGTCCGTCACCGCGACGATGTGGTCGTAGCGGTCGAGCTTCTTCCGGTACAGGGCATCGTTCGCCTCGGAGATGTACCTCTGGTAGCCCACACCCTCGCCCCACATGTTGTGGTAAGTAAACACCTTCTTGCCCGGGTATCTCGAGACCTCCCCGTCGAAAGAGAAGGCCCATCTGTAGTTGTAGTTCACGATGTCCGGGGAGATGGACCCCAACGCATCCAGCACGCCCCTGCTTGTGACGTACGGCGGGTTGTAGATGTTGTAGAACTTGGAAGGGACACGGACGATGCGGTATCCGTACTCCGTCTCCTCCTCCGCAGGGGTCCCCGGAAGCTGGGCAGTCAGGACGGTGACGTCATGCCCCCTCTTGGCGAGATGCTTGCTTGTGACATGCATCCTGTTCTCGATGCCGCCCAGATGCGGCAGGAAGTAGGGATTCGCCTCCACGATGCTGAACGTCTCCATCTGAACACGACCGGATTGCCATTTTGGAACGGCCTTATAAGTCTTTGTTGAGACCCTTCACGGTTTCAGACGACCCTCCCGCCGTCTATGACCGCGCCCTGGGGGACGTCCGTGCCGTCCGCCAGGACAGCATTGCGGATGACCGCGCCCTTGCCGACCCTGCACCCGTCACCGAGGATGCTGTCCTCGATGTCCGCACCGTCGACGGAGCAGCCGTCCATGACTAGCGTGTGGCGGAGCCTGGACCCACTGACCTTGGATCCTCTGAGGACGACCGCGTCCGACATCATGGAATCGGACACGGATGCCCCGTGCCCCACGTATGCCGTTCCGACCACCTCGGTGCGGAGGAGATCCCCAGGGAACCCGTCCCCGAACTCCCTCGCCGCGACGGTCAGGTTCGCACGGAGGAGGTCATGAGGGCGGCCCACATCCATCCATAGTCCGGAAAGCTCGAACCCCTGCACCCTGCGGCCGGCCTCGATGACCTTCGGTATGATGTGCATCGAGAAATCGCTGAACTCCCCCTCCGGGATGAGATCGAGGACGTCGCGCTGGACCACGTAGACGCCTGCGTTGATCAGATTGGAGAACACCTCCTCCGGACGCGGCTTGTCCTTGAATTCGGAGATCCTCAGCTCGTCGTCCACATGGGCGATCCCGTACTCGCAGGGGTTGTCCACCGGGGTGAGGAGGTCCGTCACGGCGGCTCCGGTCTCGAGGTGCCTCTCGATCTCTCCGGAGACGTCCAGGTCCGCGAACACATCGCCGTTGGCGGCGACGAACGTGTCATCCATGCGGGACTGCGCCAGCTTCATGGCACCTGCGGTTCCGCGGGGCTCGTCCTCGTAGGAGTAGATGATCCTGACGCCCAGATCGCTACCGTCGCCGAGGGCCTCCATCATCCCAGGCTTGTATCCGCATGCGAGGATCACCTCCTCGATTCCGGCACGGGCCAGGGACCTGATCAGATACCATATGCATGGCCTGTCCGCCACCGAGAGCATGGGCTTCGGCTTGTTCTCCGTCAGCGGGAGAAGACGGGTGCCCTTCCCTCCGACCATCAGTATCGCCTGTCTGACCCTTCCGCCCATGTCATCTACCTCCCGCAGGGATGAGCCTGACCACGTTGATCCCCTCCGGGACACCGAGGGATGCCGCGACCGGGCGGCATTTGGTGCGGAGTATATGCACAATGGGGACGGGCAGCCTCCTGTCCGAAGTCGCCTCGTAGTTGGCCATGCCTTTCGCGATGATGAGTCCGCATGCGAGGATCTCGTCGTGGAGTTCAGCAGGGCAGTCGTCCCAGTCTATGCCAATGTAGAATTTCCCTGTGGTGAGCAGCCTGTCAAGCTCCCTGTCCATGCCTATGCGGACCGCGTCCTCCGATGTGACATCGTTCAGGATCGGCGCTCCGCGGACCACGCCCACGACGCGCTTGCCCATGCGTCTGAGCTGTCTGATCAGGACCTTGTCAAGCTGGGACTCCCCGCAGTTGTCGAACATGTACACGACCCCGGGCACATCCTCCAGCTCCGCCCTGAGAAGATCGGTGTCGTCGCTCCCCAGACCCTGGGCGACCATCCCGTCGAAGACCCCCATGAACTCGTCCGGATCGCTTATCGCCGACCCCGCGCCGAAATCCATGATGTTCCCCACGACGGCGGCGATGATCGCGGCCCTCAGCGGATCGTCCGACTCCGCCACCGCACGGTCCAGCAGTTCGACGTACGGTTCCGCCACATTGTCGGCGCGGACCTTGATGTCGCGGTATGGGTCCTCCGAGCGTATCGCCTCGTAGGCCCTCCTGTGGACCTCCGTGGCTATGCCAACGGACGGGATGTCGTCCCTCATAAGCTCGGAGAGGACGTCTACAGATGCCTTGACTGCATCGAACTCCAGTCCGCCGCCCTCCAGACGGGACTGGAAGAGAACGCGCCTCATCAGACACGGGGCGCAGTCTGCGGTGAACCTCATGGAAAACACTCCTGGTAAACGGTTTGCCGCTTTCGCGGATTGAAGGACATGTGGGGTTGTGCCCCACGGTTTTGCCGTCTCAGACGACGGTGTTGGAGACGCACTCGACGTTCTCGATTCCAGCGATGGAGCGGAGAGCGTCCTCGAGCTTCCCTCCGACCTCCTCGTCGGTGTCGTCGATGAGGAATCCGGCGTTGACCTTCATGAGTCCGAAGGCGACGGGCAGGATCTTGGTCTCCAGGAGCTTGACTCCAGCGGGGAGGACTCCCTCGAGCTGTTTGATGACACCATCGAGATCGATCTCGGTGCTCTCGGGCATCAGGTCGTATGCTGCTGCGATCTGTCCCATTCCTCACACCTCACGGTCCAATGAATCCGCATTTCTTGCACTCGTACGAAACGCCCTGGTCGCGGCACTGAGCGCACCTTCCGATCTCGTACTCACCGCAGCGGGGGCACTTGAAGAAGGTGTTTCCCTTGCCAACCAGTCTCTTTCCACAGGAAGAGCATATTTTATCGGCTGCCATGAGCAACCGATTAGATTTCTTATATTTAAAGAAGGGTGGTTTGGTTTAAGTCGTTTCACATACCCGCAACCGAAGGCGCGCGATCACTTCTTCTCGTCGGGGTACATGACGTAGTAGTCCACGCCGTACATCTTCGCCACGATCTTCGCCGTGAGCTTGCCGAATCCCCAGAGCTGATGGAACGTCATGATCGGGACCTTGGGATTCAGATGGGACTCGCCCTCCGCCCTCTCCCCGAAATCGTACCTGTAGTAATGGACGTCCATGCGGCGGTCGGCGTACTTGAGGAGGTCCATCAGGACCTTCCAGCCGCGGAGCTCGAAGCTGTCCCAGTTGTTCTGGATTATGGGACGGAAAACGTCGCAGCGGATGGCGAAGAGGCCGCTCATCATATCCTTGGTTGTCTGCTTGCGGTGAATCATGAAGAACAGCTTGCAGTAGGCCTCGACGAGCTCTGATCCGAGGGTCCTCTTGAGTCCCATGGCCATCCTGCTGTTCCTCTGCCCGACACAGAGGTCGGCGCCCTTGTCCATCTCCGCGACGATGGCGCCCAGCGCAGATATGGGGTGCTGGAAGTCGCAGTCCATGCACATGGCGTAGTCCGTGTCTGCGATGGCGAACCCCTGGAGAACGGATGCACCGAGCCCCCTCTCCTCCGGCTTGCGGACGAAGAATGTGACAAGGGGATCGTTGAGTGCCTCGACCTCCTCCCTGCTCCTGTCGATGGAGTTATCATCCATGAACAGGATCTTGTAATCGGGATAAGCCTCCCTGATGGCCCTTGCCATGTTGGCGATGTTCTTCTCCTCGTTGTAGGTGGGGATTACGATTGTGCACGTTCCGACCATGTCCTCATGCTCCCGCGATCTCTGTTGATGCGGATTAAGCCACAGTTAGCCAAATCAAACGTTGCACCACCAACCCGTTTATTAATGTTGCTGGTTGGCTACGGCTTCTGCCTGGAAATTGTATCCCTGCCCGTATACACAGAAATAGCCGCCGATATAGAGATACAGACGCAAACTCCCACTGCCGGCGGGAACGGACATGGATCCCCAAGCATTGTTGTCGACGGTACCCTGATCATACCCTATCACTTGAGAGCAGTAACAGAGGCCTGAGCAGACGGATATCGCGAGATCGCGAACCTGCTTCGAGTTGAACTCGCCAGCCACGATGCATACCTGTCCAGAACCCATCTGGACGAAGGTCGTCGAAGCATACGTCCCGTCAGTATATCCTGCAACCAGACACTGCCTGTCTGTTTTGGAGATGTCAACGGAGTACATCGTGCGATTGTACTCGTATGAGAACATGGCCCTCAGATCCGAGGCATCCTCGTACGCGCTGGAATTGTCAAGGTTGATTGCGTCGGTGCCCACAAACAGTGCGGTGGCATCGACCTCCACAATCCCAGTCGTGGTGGACATGTACTGTCCGATGACATTACCGACCCAGTATAGGCTGCCTCCAGAGGATATCCACTGCAAAATAAGATCATCTTCGGAACCGGAGAAGACAGTATCGGGAATTGCCCCAGAAGCCATGATGAGCCCCTTTCCGACACACGATGTCTCCATATCGGACTCAAGTACCTCCCTGAGTTCTTGTGCATCGACCAGCCTGATATCCTTGCAACCACGATATTCCAACACCTTGGTGACCTGATCTATGTAGTATGCCTGGGTCATCGGCTGGGCACCGACTTCCACCCCAACGTCCTCATTGACATTGGAGGCATAGCTCGGATCATAGTAGATGTAGACTGTCCCCACGGCAACGTACGAGCCATTGTCGAGGAGGATCGCATCATACTCGTCTGATCCACGATTCTCCAATGTGAAACTGATGGTCCCGTCAGACAGATCGGCTGACGAACCATACCCGTAATCGTTCGGGAGATAGGCATACATCTCGCCGATGACCACAACAGCGCAGAGCAGTACCGCCAGAGCCACGATCGCCTTGTTGCTTCCGTTCATATCCTGCCTCCGAGAGAGCGAATGTAGTCTGAGGCCTTGTCAAGCACAGGCAGCCGACCTCTGCAGAAATCTATGGCTGCCAGCAACACGAACGCGAACATCGTGTAGTGCCATATACGTGAGAACTGCCCCATATAGCTGTACGAGGCCTCAGAACCCCACGATGCTATGAAATCCAAGGCATTATCAAGAGCCCATGATGGATCTACCCATCCAAAGTACTCTGAGACAATGAAGAATGCGGAGTAATTGACCCAGAACAGTGCCTCGAGGAAAGTGAACAACGCGACCAGAATGTACACCACCCTGTATCCGCGCGTGTTCACAGACAAGTACATGAAGAATATGATGAAGCCCATTACGGATGCTCCGTACTGGTAGCCAAACTGGACCATCGTGGCCATGACTGTCAGCAGCCCACAATAGAGGAACACAAGCCGGTCTGCTTCTACAATCGGCTTCCTCGATATTGACCTCGTCATGAACAGCATAAAAATGACAATCAGTGCAAGAATCCCCACCATGTTCAGTGTGTCTTTCAGATTATAGTCCGACACCCTCGTCGTGAGGAACGAGAAAGCGTATGGCAAGGTTCCGTCCAGAATCTGTGGCAGAAATATTATCAGAGTAAACCCGACAAAACCCGCAATGGCCATTAGAATCTGCTGTTTGGAGCGCTCCGTACCCCGATAGCGTGCCAGCATGTACCCGAACAGAACAAGGATGCATACACCCGGGAAAATCTTCAACCATGTGGCGAGAGCAAACACCATGCCCGCCAGAAGAGGGTTGTCCTGCTTGATGAGGAATATCGTGAGAAGGAGAAGGAGGACAGAAACGGAATCGAACTGCCCCTGGATTGCCGACATATATACTACGATGGGACAGAACGACCAGAAGACCATGGCGCCCAACCCCTTCTTCTCGCTACCGGTGTGATGAGCGACGATGATGTAGATGAACACGCCCACCAGCACATCGGCTATGGACAATGGAAGCTTGAGCAGGAAATTAACATCCGGCGAAGCCAGTGTTGCCTGGAATCCCCAATGATCCTCGATGACGATCAGATCTGTGAAGCGATCGCCCAATATCGGAATCGAACCGGTCACCTGCGTGAGCATATCGATAAACGACAGCAGATATCCCCAAATCGGCGTGTAGTAGTAGCCGTTGATGTCATAGAGACCGTTGCCGGTCTCAATGTTCTGCATGATGAGCAACCAATACTCAGAATCGAAGGTATGCGAGAACGCCGCGGTGAGAATCATGTGAACCACGAGCGACACTGTCGCCACCAGCAGCACCGCCTTTGGCAGTGATCTGAAAGACTCCAATCCGAATACCGACATTCTCTGAACTCTCCGCCTAACTTGAAACTGCGTCAATTGGTTTGTTTAATCTTTGCAGACCTCTCATCTCCATGTTCTACATATCTGCGCGTGAAAAGACGATGCTTACCACAGATATATAGGAGCAGTACCACGGTTAAAGCTACCATCATCAGATCACGACCAAGGTTCTCGATGACGAAATCGACCGTTACTGGATGATAAGACATCAACATTGTGACTGCCAGCATCTCCATCACTAATATGAACGTAATGAGTGACCACTCCTGCCGACGGCCAGGGAAGGATGCCAGAACTGCGAATAGAGGAAACAGCCAAAGCATATATTGTGTCGAGAACACCTTGTTCGTCAGGATAAACATCAGGAATACCACAGAAGCATACACCATCAGATTCCGGTCAGATGTTCCATCACGCCCATACCTCATAGCATGTTTGAATATGAGTGCATAGACAGCCAGCATCATTAATGCCACAATCCAATTCCAATATGGCAACAGGGCGTTGCTGACCGGACTTATGACGTCATACGTATCATGAACCATCTCCAGAGAGACATCCGTCCATCCCATAAGACCCAAAGCCTGTATGATCACGCCGATGACGCTCTCGACCTGGAACCCGCGCTCGGTATGGAAAGACAGGAAAGACATAATGTCCCCAAATGACGCCCCAGCCACCATCAGAGGAATGATTGCAACGAGTCCGACGACGACACATGCAATCACGCCCTGAGTGATGCGAATCTTGCGGCTGTCTCTGCGATCCGACAGATCCAGAATCAGATATACCACTATCAGGAAAACAGGATAGATCTTGACCAATGCGCCCAACGCTGCCAAACCATAGGCCAGATACCTATTCCTGCATTGGAATGAGTAAATGGACATCATGGTCAGAAGCATCGGAATCGCATCGAATTTCAAGATCAGGTCCTTGTAGTACATGAGGATGAGCGCGGAGAAAATGAATGCTGTCACCAGCTTGTTGATACCCATCCTGTCAGAGATCTTCATTAAGAAGTATAGACAGAGAAGCGATGCCAGTGTTACCATGACAGCGAAAATCTGAGCATACACATCTAGATCCGATGTGAACATCGATGGTATCAAAAAGAACATCATCGCGTATGGCGGAAATTCGAACACATAATCCACATATGGGACCATTCCTGCCTTGACCATCTCCGCCTGGTTGTAGAAATTGATCACGTCTCCCCTAACAGGATATGTGTCAAGGGCATAATGCATCCTGACAAAGAATAGGATAGCTGCGACAATCAGGATTATAGCAGTACCGTGACGTATACAGAATTTGCTAATATCCCCTACGTTCACCTGTCGCATCAGGTTTTCCATATGGAGCTGATATATATCTATTCTCAAAAGATGCCTATAATCGCTACAAACATACGTGGACCCTTTATCTACGGAGTCATGAATTCCGAATTGGTAATCTAATGAAGATGTTCGGAACCAACGGCATTCGCGGGGTGGCCAACGACTATCTGAGCTGTGAGTTGGCACTTGGTATAGGTAGATGCGTAGGGCGCGTCCTCGGACGCAGGATCGCGGTCGCTACGGACCCCCGCATATCGTCGGACATGATCAAAAGCGCCCTGACGGCAGGGCTCGTGTCCGTGGGCGCAGACGTGCTGGACATAGGGATGGTTCCGACCCCGGCGCTTCAGAACTACATCAGAAGCCGCCCGGAGATCACAGGCGGAGTGATGATCACCGCATCCCACAACCCGCCGGAGTTCAACGGGATCAAATGCATCTCCGCAGACGGGACGGAATGCTCCCCGGAGGAGGAGCATGCGATAGAGGAGATGTACGAGTCCGGAACGGAGTGCGTCCCATGGAACGAGATCGGCAGGATCGCGAAGGTCGCCGGAGCTGACGACGAGTACATCGACGCGATAGTGTCGAGAGTCGACTCGGACATCATACGCAGAGCGGGACTCACGGTATGCGTCGACTGCGCCAACGGCGCATCGTGCCACACCACCCCCGAACTCATGAGGAGGCTCGGCGTGAGGGCGATAACCCTGAACGGGAACCCCCAGGGGGAGTTCCCAGGCCACCCCAGCGAACCGACCGAGGACAACCTCGAGGCCCTCAAGAAGATGGTCGTGGACACGGGGGCGGACCTGGGCATCGCCCATGACGGTGATGCCGACAGGTGCGTCTTCGTCACCAATGACGGGAGATACGTCAGCGGAGACGTCTCCCTGGCCCTTCTGGCCGGATACATACTCAGGAAGAGGCACGGGGGCAGGGTCGTGGTGACGGTTGCGACATCATCCATCGTGGAGGACGTCGCCAGGTCCGCTGGAGGCGAGGTCGAGTACACAGCCGTGGGATCCCCGATAGTCGCCCGTGCCATGCGCTCCGACGGAGGGGTCTTCGGAGGGGAGGAGAACGGAGGGCTGATTTTCGCCGACCATCAGTACTGCCGCGACGGCGCCATGGGGGCCGCGATGATGCTGGAGTGCATAGCCGGCCAGGGCTCTCTGGGCGAGCAGATCGACGCCCTGCCCAGATACCGTACGGTGAAGGCGGCGATCAGGTGCCCGGACGAGCTGAAGGGGCGGCTCATCGGATCCGTGTCCTCCGCCCATTCCGGCGAGAGATGCAATCTGACCGACGGCCTGAGGATCGACTACGATGACGGATGGGTGCTGCTGAGGCCGTCCGGAACCGAGCCCAAATTCAGGATATACTCTGAATCAAAGGACCCGGCGGTCGCCGAGCGTCGTTCGGCGGAGTTCGTATCCGAGGCCGAGGGCATCCTTGAGCGTCTCAGCTGATGGAACGGGAGAGCTTCTCCTTCATCTGCATTACCGGGCGGACCTCTGCGGGATCGATGCCCCTGGCCTCCGCCATGTACATCGAGATGTAGTCTCCCAGGATGATCGCCCTGAACATGTCGTCCAGACGGCTGGCTCCACCCAGCGGCACGTCGATGACCTCACAGCCGGCTCCCTCCAGGGATGCCGCCGAGAGACACGGGTTGTTCCTGGAGCCGCCGTTCAGGAGAACCAGGGTGAAATCGTCCCTGGCCCCTGTCCACCCTTTCATGGCATGTGCGTCGAACATGGGAGACGACTCGCAGAACGCCACGAACTTCGAGTTCTCGTTTATCTGGGTCTTCCATCTGAATGCCACGGAGGCCATCCAGCTGTCCGCGCACACAACCGGCACCCTCCCCTCGAACATGCGCGCCAAGGCCTTCGCCTGACCGTCCTCGCCGGTCACGGAATCCCTGTATCCCCGGAGTGACGGGATGATGGCGCGGATCCTCCCGGAGAGATCCGGGCACCCGGCCGACCTCATGATCGAAAGGGTGTAGCCTATCATGAACCCGATCGCGTGCCTGGGGTGCATACCCTCTGGCAGAAGTGCCAGATGATCGCCGGACGATTCCGCCTCCGACCTCAGGATGCCTCCCGAGGTGACCACCGACACCGAGCATCCGCGGGATTTCGCCTGGCGGTACATCTCCAGCGTCTCTGCCGTGTTCCCGGAGTAGCTGGATATGACCGCGAGGGTGCGCGGGCCTGCCCATGACGGCAGCTCAGGATAGCGTATGAGGCGTATGGGCTTGGTCGAGATCCCGAAGAAGCAGTCGGAGACGAAGTATCCGCTGACCGCGGAACCGCCGACACCGCAGAGAACGATGCTGTCGCAGTCGAACGTGCGTCCGGGCTCGTAGTCCAGGGACCTCTCCAGGTCGTCGATGAAATGGAAAAGCTGCTCGGAGGTCGAGAGCGTCATGCGCGGACCCCCATGATGTCAGAGACCTCCAGGCCGAGGAGCAGGCCGAAGATGTTGCGCTCCATTGTCGGACCGGCCCCTATGTCGACCTCCAGCACATCCCTCCCGTTCTCGCGGAGGACCTCGAGCATGCAGCCGACGATGGTGTTGACCAGATCCGAACCGCTCCTCCCTCTGAGGACCACCATCCTCAGTTCAGGGGCGTGAGCGTTGGGGTCGGACCATCCGACGAGCTCGTTGTGATCGAACTCCGGCAGCTCCCCGACGAATGATAGGAGCCCCGAATCGGACATCGCCTCCCTGAATGCGACCGAGCAGGCGTGGACGTCGGAGGTGCTGTAGAAGGCCCCGACGTTGCCACGCAGGAACCCGGCTATGCGTTCTGCCTCTTCCGGGATGCGGTCCGAACGGCCGGAGACCGCGTCCAACGCGACCGAGAGGGCATCTCCCGCGGGAAACTGCCCCGAGGACTGGATGATGGCGGAGAGGACGCCTAGCGCATAGCCCATGGCCTCGTGGCCCTCCAGGCCGACAGGCATGAGGACGGTCTCCGACGGATGCAGAATGTTGCATATCGTCCCGCCAGATGATATGGCGAGGATTGCGCATCCCCTGTCGCGGAGCCCTTCGACGAGCCCATCGAGCCCCGGGCATCCTCCGTCGTATGAGACGAGAACGGCCAGTGTGCCGCTGTCGACCCATCCGGGGATGCGGTCATCACGGACGCATGTGAGAGGACGGGAGGACATCTCATCCGCGGCATCCACCAGGATCTCACCCGCTATGGAACAGGAGTCGGTGCCGAAGATGCACACCCTCTCGAATACCGGGACATCGATACGGGCGCCCAGCCCCTCCCGGGCCGCGTCGATGAAGAGTTCGCACTCGGAACGATGGCTGAAGAGTTCTCCAGATTCTGATAAGGGCCCCATCCTATGATCCTCCGACTCGATCCGTCTGTTGCTTGGGGATGTGAGACGCCCTTATTATTATAGATGTTGAAAACAGGCGACCGTGCCCTCGAAAGGACACGGTCGGGGGCCGAAGGCCCCCTTAGGGTTTGGATCACTCGAAAGCGGGGTCGGCGTCGGCGATGAAGCCTTCCTCCATCATCCTGGCCGTGAGGTTCCTGGACCTGTTAATCATGAAGGATGCCCTGTCGTACAGCTCCTGGCGGCTGAGCTTGAGCCTGGCGACTCCCTGCTCCTGTGCCTTGAGCGCGACGGCGACGGCCTCCCTGGGGAAGACCTCGGTCTCGGACATGTTGGGGATGATGTAGTCCTCGGAGATTCCCTTCTCCTCAGCGCACTTGGCCAGCTCGGTCGCGGCGGCGATGCACATCTCATCCGTGATGGTCTTGGCCCTGACGTCGAGCACTCCCCTGAAGATCGCAGGGAATCCCATGGAGTTGTTGACCTGGTTGGGGAAGTCGGACCTTCCGGTGGCGAACACCTTGCATCCGTACTCCTTCGCCTCCCAGGGCCACATCTCGGGGATGGGGTTGGCGGTAGCGAAGACGACGGGGTCGTCGGCCATCAGCTTGACGTACTCGGCGGGGATCGTGCCGGGTCCGGGCTTGGACGCGGCGATGACGATGTCTGCGCCCTCCATGGCCTCCTTGATCCCTCCGCTCTTTCCGGCTCCGTTGGTCTTCTCGCAGATCTCCCACTTCTGCCTGAAGCTGCCCTTGACGTCCTCCCTGGAGAGGTTTAGGATTCCCTTGGAGTCGCACATGCACATGTGCTTGGGGCTGAACCCTGTGGCCAGGAGGAGCCTGGCGATGGCGATGGATGCGGCTCCGGCACCGATGACGGCGATCTGGGCCTCCTCCAGCTTCTTTCCGACGAGCTTCATGGCGTTGATCGCACCGGCGACCTCGACGGTGGCGGTTCCCTGCTGGTCGTCGTGCCATACGGGGATCTTGCAGTCCCTCCTCAGCTCGTCGAGGATGTCGAAGCACTTGGGGTTCGAGATGTCCTCGAGGTTGATTCCTCCGAAGGACGGGGCGATTAGCCTGACCGTCTCGATGATCTTCTCGGGGTCCTTGGTGTCCAGGCAGATCGGGACGCAGTCCACACCTCCGAGGTACTTGAACAGCATGGCCTTCCCCTCCATGACGGGCATGGCCGCCTCGGGTCCGATGTCGCCGAGTCCCAGTACACGGGTACCGTCAGATACGACGGCTACTGTGTTCCACTTGCAGGTGTGCTCGTAGACCATCTCCGGGTTCGCCGCGATGTCCTTGCAGGGCTCGGCGACTCCGGGGGAGTACCAGATGGCGAAGTCGTCGAAGGACCTGACGCAGGCCTTCGGAACGGTCTCGATCTTTCCGTGATAATACTTGTGCAGAACCATGGCGTCCTTGCCGGGCTTCTTGGCCAGCTCCAGACGCTCCTCGACTGTCATTTCCTGTCCGTTTGCCATGAATTCACCTCATTTTCTACGAATTTCGTAGTTTAACTTCGAATTCTAAACCTCACCATAGCCCTTTCATTATTAATACTATCCGCACTGGACGTAAATCGAAGAATCAGGAGTCGCGACCATCTGGAGGGCGCCTAGGGCCGGTCGCGACGAGGCCGTTGATGCATCCTGGTCGCATCCAGGTGTGGGCAACCCGCCCCGTCGCGATTCCGACATCCTGAGGCAGTCTGGAGGCACAGGGGTTCGGGGACCCGCGCATCCGATAAGCTAAACCGTGATGACGCATCCAGATGACAGATGTCCAGAGATATCACCGTCCTCCTCGTCGACGGATACATCGACGACCCCGCCGCACTCGGCGTCCCGCCATACATCTCCCCGATCGTCCGCGCCATAGCCGGCGCCGCCATCGATGCGGGTGCCGACAGGGTGGAGTACCTGACGGTGGACATGCTCCGCAGGGGCGCCAAGGTCCCGGAGGCGGATGTGAGTGTCGTCATGTCCGGGAACACGGTTCCCGGGAAGTACCTGAGGTCTATGCCCATGTCCGTCAGGGAGCTCGAGGCCCTGCTCCCCAGACTCAAAGGATGGAGGCTCATAGGGGGATCGGCCGCCGACACCCCTGTCGCGGATGGATTCGACTTCGTGATAAGGAAGGACCTTGCGGCATCGCTCTACGACGGCATGTCGGGGAAGGAGGTCGGCGAGAGGTACCGCACATTGGATGAGTGGAACAGATGGATGCTCCTCGGAGCCGACATCGTGGAGCAGCACCAGGACTTCCCCCAGCCGCTGATTGCAGAGATTGAGTCGTACAGAGGCTGCCACAGATGGTCCACGGGAGGATGCTCGTACTGCATCGAACCTCTGAAGGGCAGGCCCCTGATGCGCTCCCCCTCGGACATCCTGGAGGAGGCGGAGAGACTCAGGGAGATCGGGGTGAGGAACCTGAGGGTAGGGGGACAGACGTGCATCGTCTCATACGGATCTGAGGACGACTCTGCGGTGCCGAGACCCAATCCGGAAGCTGTGTCCGAGCTGTTCGAAGGACTGGCGGGACTGGGGTTCGACGTCCTGCACGTGGACAATGCCAACGCATCCGTGATATCCACATATCCTGAGGAATCCGAGGCGGTGCTAGAGACCATCGCCGAACGCTGCACCGACGGGAACGTCCTGGCCCTCGGCATGGAGACCGCCGACCCCAGGGTCGTCATGGAGAACAACCTGAACAGCACATCCGACCAGGTCCTGGACGCGGTGAGGATGGTCAACAGGATCGGTGGCGGACGTGGCGAGAGGGGACTGCCGAGACTGCTCCCGGGCATCAACCTGATCTGCGGCCTGGACGGCGAGACCGCGTCCACATACAAAATGGACATGGAGTTCCTGCAGAGGGTCCGCGACGAGGGACTCGTGGTAAGGCGCATAAACATCCGCCAGGTGCTGCCTATCAGACGGGATTTCGAGGTCAGGGTGGACCAACGTCGCTTCAAGAGATTCAAGGAAGAGGTCCGCAGCGATATAGACCGCGTGATGCTCGAAAGGGTGGCTCCATACGGCACCGTCCTCAGGGACGTGTACATGGAGATCCATGACGGGAACACGACCTTCGGGAGACAGATCGGTTCATACCCTCTCCTAGTGGGTCTCCCGTACAAGCTGGAATTGGACAGGTTCTACGATGTCTTCGTCACCGACTGGGGGTTCCGTTCCATCACCGGTATAACCTATCCGTTCGACATCAACAGCATGCCCATGTCGTCGCTGGCTGCTCTTCCCGGCATCGGGAAGAAGCGCGCGTCCAAGATCGTCATGGAGAGGCCGCTGGATGGATTCGACGACCTTCTCAGGGTGGTCGAGGACCCGCATGTTGTCGACGGGCTCAGGAACATCGTTTCATTCGGAAACAACAACCGATGATGATATCATTGCCATATAAGATTGTTGAATAACAATCATGATATTATCGATAGCTTTATAACAATCATAAGTCTGATCTAACCATCAAACCGACAAGATGACAGCGATAGGACGGCGAACGACAGAATTAACTCCGAGACGCGCATACGACCATGCCACGGTGATGATCGTTTTATCGTGCTGATCTCTGATGATAGACGGGCGAGCTGAGTGGCATCCTCTTTTCGGGAAACCCGTATATAACATGGAAAGGATGAATGCGCATGCCCGTTCTTCAGGTCGCACTCGACTTAATGCAGTTGAACAGAAGCATCGTCATCGCACATGAAGCGGTCGACGGCGGTGCTGATTGGATCGAAGCAGGAACACCCCTGATCAAGAGCGAAGGGGCTGAGGCTATCCGCGCACTGAGACGCGAATTCCCTGGGAAGAAGATCATCGCAGATACCAAGACAATGGATGTGGGCTCATTCGAAGTGGAGATCATGGCGAAGGCCGGTGCCGACATCGTCACCGTCCTGGGTCTCGCAGACGATGCGACGATCGAGGAGGCCGTGATGGCCGGCAGGAAATACGGCGCCGAGATCATGGTGGACATGATCAACGTTCCCGACAGGGTGGAGCGCGCCAAACAGGTCGAGAAGCTCGGAGCCGCCTACATCTGCATGCACATGGGCATAGACACGCAGATGAGAGGCGAAGAGCCTCCGATCGAGATCCTGAGGAAGATCGTGGAGTCCGTCTCGATACCGGTAGCCGTGGCAGGCGGGATAACCGCTGAGAACGCGGGAGAGTATGTGGAGGCAGGAGCGACCGACGTCATAGTCGGAGGAGCCATCATCAAGACCGGAGACATCAGAGGCGCTGCCGAGAACATCAAGAAGTCTATGGCAGGAGCGAAGATCAACACCGATCTTGCCAGGAAATACACCGAAGAGGACCTCTTCGAGGCGTTCTCCAGAGTGTCCACATGCAACATCTCCGATGCGTTCCACAAGCAGGGCGTCATGATCGGGATCGTCCCGCAATCTCTCCAGCACAGACAGAGGATGGTCGGGAGAGCACTCACCGTCCAGACCACCAACGGCGACTGGGCCAAACCCGTGGAGGCCATCGACCGCGCCAAGGACGGAGACGTCATAGTAGTCGATGTAGGAGGCGCACCTGTGGCGGTATGGGGAGAGCTGGCCACATGCTCCGCCATGGTCATGGGCGTCAGGGGGATCGTGATAGACGGCGCCGTCAGAGACATCGATGACATCCGCGACCTAGGATTCCCCGCTTTCTCACGCACGGTAGCTCCATGCGCCGGAGAACCCAAAGGATACGGCGGGATCGGAATAGAGATCACCGTTGGGGGGCAGAGGGTCCGCACCGGGGACTGGATCGTCGGAGACGAGAGCGGAATCATCGTCATACCCAAGGAGATGGCCGTCGAGGTGGCGAATCGCGCCCTCGACGTGCATGAGAGGGAGAACAGGACCCGTGAGGAGATCAAGAGGGGATCCACCCTGTCCAAGGTCAACGAGCTCGCGAAATGGGAACCCGTGAAGTGATGCCCGAGTCCTGCACCAACGGGTCGGAAGAGATCCGACGCCGCGAACGATCGCACGTCGGGAAATGATGCCGGACAGATTCGAATTCTCCAGTCTGGCACATTTGGAAAAAAAAACCAGTAAGGGAGGGGCCTTGCCCCTCCGGTTTCATGCATCAGAAGTGATGGATGCCGTTGATCTCCTCGTCGAGCTTCTTGAGTCTCTCGATCCTGTCGGGAGTGGAGGGGTGGGTGCGGAACAGGTTGACGAGACCGCGTGTCCTCCTCTGTCCGAAGGGGTTGGAGATCCACATATTGGCCGTGGACGGGTTGTCATAGGTGTTTGTCTTGGCCGAACAACCAGACTCGAGCTTGGTCAGGGCGCTGGCGAGAGCCATCGGCCTGCCGGTGAGCCTTGCACCGGACTCGTCCGCGAGGTACTCGCGGTTCCTGGACACGCCCAGCTGGATGAGCATCGCGGCGATCGGGAGGGTGATGTCGGCGATTATCGCGATGATCAGATTGCCTCCGTTGTTCTCATCGTTGTTCAGCAGCGCGGCCCAGACGGCCATGCGGGTGACGTATGCGACGACCGATGCCATGGTGGATGCGACCGACATCACGAGGATGTCCCTGTTCTTCACATGAGACAGCTCGTGGGCCATGACCCCTTCGAGCTCATCGTCGTTCAGAAGGTTCAGGATCTGCCTCGTGGCGACAACGGCGGCGTTCTTGGGATTCCTCCCTGTGGCGAACGCGTTGGGCATCGGCATGTCCGACACGCCCACCTCGGGCATGGGGAGTCCCGCCTGCATCGCAAGGTTCTCGACGATGCGGTAGAGCCTGGGCTCCTGCTCCCTGGTCACGAGATGTACCTTGTTGGCCATCAGCGCGAACTTCTTGGAGAAGAAGTACGAGAACACGTTGATGCCCACTGAGATAACGAGCATCACGACGAGTCCGATGATCCAGTTGTTTAGCAGACCACCTACGACTATGCCTATGACGACAAGCAGTGCGGTCAACGCCGCGAACATCGCGGCGGTTCTAATACGCCAGTGCATTTGAATCGCCTACTCGTTGGGAGGATGACCTATATAATTGTATCAGAAGGAAATCCCGTCCTCTCCGGGTCATCCCTTGTACACAGTCCCGACGTAGAATTCGTCCACGCCGTGGAGACCCAGCCTCGTCCTGAGGTTGGTGATGCCGTCCCTCCCGACGCAGTGGTTGATCTTGAGGATCCCCACATTCCTCGACGAGAACTCGTCGGCGTACTGCTCCGCGACCGGCTTCTTCTTCTTTTCGAGGAGGACCGCTCCGATGAAGGCGTCCGGGTACCTCCCGAACCGCTCATAGACCGCCTCCAGGGCCTTGGAGGGACCCTCGATGCCGCGGCCGCTGATCACGTTCAGCCTCCTCCCCTCGACGATCAGGTACCTCTCGGAACCAGCGCCGAACACGAAGGAGGGCGTCACCGTTATCCCCGGTGCGACCTCCAGCCATCCGTCGTCGTTCCTAAGGTTCATCTTAGGACGGTTGTCGTCGGATATCCCGACCCCCGTCGACAGGAACCCTGGCTTCCCCTGATACAGCCCTGCCGGGGCGTAGACGTCCACCGGGGACTCCCTGGTGTCGAGGAACCCGTTGAGCGCCCTGCAGTTGTCGGGATGGGCCTGGGATATCACGACGGCGTCGATGGATTCCGGATCGATCTCCAGGTTCTCCATGTTGTGCTTCAGGTACCTGTCCCTGAGGCCTGTGTCGAAAAGCACCCTCCTACCATCGCGCTCGACCATGACCGAGAACCCCTTGGCCCCTATGAGCGGGGTATCCTCCAACGAGCCCTCGTCGTAGATGCATGTGATGACAGCGTCCATTATTTTCACCTCTTGTATAGCGAATCCGGGATGTCCCCGCAGATCCTGTGTATGCTCTCCTCCGGCACCTGTCCGTTGGCCAGCCAGGCCTTCACCTTCTTCGGCACGGTGGTGACGGACATGATCGCCCCAGGCTTCGCGGGATCGTCGATGTAGTCCGTCTCGATCATGAAACGGTCGGTGCCCTTGCCGATGGCCTCCTTGATGTTGGTCTTCGATGCGGGTATCGAGGGCATGACCCCGTGGGTCTCCTCCGGGGTGACCCATGGCGGGGACGAGTGCTTCACGACGAGCCCCCTGTCCAGCCCGGCCCTGTCGGCCAGCTCCGCGAGGGAGCCGTCCGTGTCGGGCTCCGACTCGCAGTGGATTATGACGGGACAGTCGTTCTCGCGGGCGAGCTCCATCCCTCTCAGAAGTATCCTGTTGGAGGCATCCCAGATATCCTGGGCGACCGGGAAGTGGGGTCTGCCGATCTCCCCTATGGCGACCGCGCGCCCCTCGGCCACATCCCTTCCCGCCGCCTCCATGCCCTCCATCATCATAGTCTCGGCCCTCTCCAGACCGTGCACCTCCGCGAGATGGATCAGCAGGACGGGATACGGCCCGACAGCTATGTTGATCTCCAGGTCCGTCGCCTCCCTCGCCCTCTCCGCGAGCCCGTAGGTGACCTCGTACGACCTGGCGAAATCGGATCCCGACGTGATGGGCACCTCCCTGTGGGGCAGGGTCACCAGCGTAAGCCCTGTGCCTCCAGCGGCCTCGAACTCCCTGAGCGCGTCGACGTTGCGTCCGGACGGGCTCATGTGGATGTGGTTGTCGTAGACCGGGACCTTCTCTGCCATGTTGAACGGATAAGCGCACTAGTATTTCATGAGCAGGGAAGTCCCATCGGTGGTGCCGAGGCGTGCGTCACGGGACGTGGATGCGCCCACGTTAAATATGAGCCCATTCCTAGATGGTGACGATGGACTCCAACGCCCGCTTCCTCCTGAAGGCATTCAGGAAGTACTACCGTGTGAACACGCCGATACTGCCGGACAGGTTCACCCGCAGGGAGTTCGGATTCATGTTCTTCGACAGAAACTACGTCCAGAGGCACATGTCGTTCGGAAGCCCCCAGGAGCTCCACCGTTTCATGCTGGGACAGGTGCCCTCCCACAGCTACTATTCCACGTCATACTACCGCAAACCAGACGCGCCCACCATGGATGAGAAGGAATGGATGGGCGCGGAGCTCATCTTCGATCTGGATGCAGACCACCTGGAGGGTGCAGCTGAGATGACGTACGCCCAGATGCTCGTGAAGATCAGGAGCGAGATGATCAATCTGGTCGACTCCTTCCTCCTCGGGGACCTGGGCTTCTCGGAGGACCAGGTCCACATAACCTTCTCCGGAGGGAGGGGATACCACGCGCATGTCAGGACCCCGGACGTCATGGGGCTCGGGACCCACGAGAGGAGGGAGCTGGTGGACTACATCACGGGGACCGGTCTGAACATAGACTGGGTCTTCCCGTTCAACAGGGTCGCGACATCCCAGGTCGTCACCGGGACAGGCGTCCGGACGAACGTGGCGAAGGACAGGCTCATACCTCCCGAGGACTCCGGAGGATGGAAGCTCAGGATGAGGAACGGTCTGATGGACGTCGTCAACGATTTCTGCGACGGGGATGTGAAATCCATCAAGACGGAGTATCCGAGCATAAAGGGCAGCGGGAACGCCACGGTCCTGAAGGCGCAGGACGAGCTGAGGAAATCCAGGAACGTGCTGTTCCGCAAGAACACCATGGCTGTGCTCTCCCAGTCCACCCAGACGATGCTCGTGAAGATCATGAAGGAGGATGTCGCCTACCGCCTCTCCGGAGAGGTCGACGAGCCCGTCACGGCCGATATCAAGAGGCTCATCCGTCTGCCCGGCTCCGTGCACGGCAAGAGCGGGCTCAGGGTCACCCCGATCACCCGCTCCCAGCTGACCGACTTCGACCCCCTGCAGATGGCCGTCCCCGAGGAGTACTCCGACGATCCCGTGAAGATCACCATGAGGAGGCCTGCATCGCTCGACATGAAGGGGGAGAGGTTCACCCTCGAGGGCGAGACAGAGGTGCCGGAGTTCGCCGCAGTGTTCCTCATCGGCAGGAAGATGGCGGATTTCGGATACGCCTCTGAGAACGCGGAACGTCAGAAGATGTTCTGATTCCGGATGTCTGGCACATTGGTTCCGGCCCCTCTGCTGACGTTTCCCTGAAAGATCTTCCGGCCGTTTTTTATTATAATGCGCGCGTCAAACTTCCGCACAACCTTTATTAATAGGATGGGAATCCCGCATCCAGGTAATTAAAATGAAAGCATTCCGTGTCACCGGCAACTACGCAGACCCCAGGCAGAGGCAGCCCTTCTCCATCGAGATGGCCGCCGAGGACGAGGCAGCAGTCAGGGAGAAGGCCCTGTCCACCATCGGCAGCAAGCACAAGCTCAAGAGGTGGCAGATCGACATCACATCCGTCGAGGAGATCCCTGCGGACCAGGTCGTCAACCACGTCGTCAAGTACCAGATCGGTGAGTGATCGTGGACGACAACGAACTCCGTCAGGCCATCGCCGTGATGGAGACTTACAAGGAGAGGGTCGAGGCCCTGAGCCGCCAGGTCCAGCTCCTCCGTGTTTCACTCGACGAGGTCGGAATGGCCTCCGCCGCGCTCAAGGCCTTCAAGGATGCCAAGGAGGGCGACGAGATCCTCGTACCCGTCGGCGCTTCCACATTCATCCCCGTGCAGGTCACAGGGAACAGGAAGGTCATCGTCGGCATCGGCTCCAACATCTCCATCGAGAAGGATGCGACCGAGTCCGTCGAGTACATGGACGCCAACGGCACCGAGATCAACGAGGCGCTGAAGAAGTCCGTCGAGGCCCTCAACGAGGCCCAGAACGCTCTGGCCACAGTCTCGGCAACGGTCCAGCAGGAATACGCCAACAGACAGCAGGCGGCCGCTGGACAGCAGAGGATGCAGTGAGGTTTCCGCGATGTTCGAGTCCCTCAAGTCCAAGATGAAGAACCTCTTCTCCAAGGCCGACAAGCACCTGGACGAGGAGAAGGTCTACAAGCCCGAGGAACCCGAACAGAAGCCGCAGGCACCAGAACCGGTGCAGGAGGAGCCCAGGAAAGACCTGGAGCCCGTCCCGCAGGAGGTTCCCGCGCCGTCCCCCGCTGCGGAACCCGCAGAGCCTGAGCCCGTTCCGGAGCCCCCCAAGGAGGAGCCCAAGCTCTCAAGGAAGGAGCTCCTGAAGCTCAGGAAACAGGAGAAGCAGGAGGCTAAGGCGAAGCATTCCTCCCCTGAGCCCTCGTCCCAGGTCGTTTCCGACTCGGGAAAGAGGATCAAGGAGGACCCACTTGATGAGATCCTGGACGAGCTCGAGATCATCCTGCTCGAGGCGGACGTCGCGTACCCCGTGGTCGAGGAGATCAAGAAGGGCGTCCGCGAGAACCTGGTCGGAAGGAAGTACGACCGCTCCTACACTCTGGAGCAGGTCGTGGAGATGTCCGTGAAGGATGCCGTCAGGGATGTCCTGAAGATCAACGAATTCGATTTCGACGGATGGCTCGCCCAGCAGGAGAGACCCACGGTCATAATGTTCGTGGGCATCAACGGGACCGGGAAGACCACGGCGATCGCCAAGATAGCCAACCGCGTCCAGAAGGACGGCATGACGGTCGTGATGGCCGCATGCGACACGTTCAGGGCCGGCGCGATAGAGCAGCTCACCATCCATGCAGACAAGCTCGGATGCAAGATCGTCAAGCAGGGACACGACGCGGATCCATCCGCCGTCGCCTACGATGCAATCGAGCATGCGAGATCCAAGAGGAAGGACGTGGTCCTCATCGACACCGCCGGAAGGATGCAGACGAACAACAACCTCATCGAGGAGATGAAGAAGATCGTCCGCGTCGCTAAACCGGACCTCAAGGTATTCGTAGGGGATTCGCTCGCAGGCAACGACGCGATAGAGCAGGCGAAGGTCTTCGATGCGGCAGTCGGGATAGACGCGGTCATCCTGACGAAGATCGACACCGACGCCAAGGGCGGTGCCGCCCTGTCGATAGCCCACACTATCGGGAAGCCCATCGCGTTCGTCTGCAACGGTCAGGAGTACGGCGACATCATCAAGTTCAACACGGAATGGATGATCGACCGTATGTTCAACGACGAGTGACCTCGTCCCAAACATCTTCCTTCTCATTCTCTTCCAACTACGCACAGATCATGGAACAGCGTCGCGAATACCTTCGCGTCCGTCATGAGATTGGACATCTCCACATACTCGTTAGGTGCATGGAGTGTTCCTCCCCCGCACTGCCACACGTAGGCATCGAAACCATCCATCCTGAAGAAATTCGCACATGTCCCTCCGCCGACCCCGACAGCCGTGGGACGGCTTCCGGTAACCTTCTCGACGGCATCTCCAAGGGCTGTGAAACCCATTGTGGAGACGGACGAGGCCTTCCCAGCCGGTTCGCATTGGATAATATCCACCGCTATCCTCGCCCCTGTCCTATCGGCATGCTCTGAGGCTACCTCCCTGACGAAACCCAAGACCTCGTCGACGGAATAGCAAGGCAGTACGCGCATATCCATGCAGAACTCGTCGTGCCCGGGGATGGTGTTCACGTTCTCGACTGTCGCAGGCCTCTTCGTCGGTTCGAAAGTGGATTCCGGAGGTCTGAACATCCCGTCCCTGGCTGGGAACCTCGCCGGGAGCCTGTCCATCAGATCCGCCAGGAGATAGGTGGAAACACGGTATGCGTTGAGACCGCTCTGCGGCGACGATCCGTGACATGTCTTCCCTTCGACACTGACCTTCAGCCATAGCACGCTCTTCTCCGCCACCTCTATCATCGAGCCGTTGGGGGAGCCCCAGTCCGGGACTATGATTATGTCATCGTCCGTGAACACGCCCTGATCCAACAGGTATCTGATACCCTTGAGGCTCGTGGTCTCCTCATCTGCAACGTATGCGATCCCCAGAGACATGCCGTTCAGATCCTGGTCGATGACGGCTCTTGATGAGAACATGGAGGAGATCACCGATTGACCGTTGTCCTCGGTCCCTCTACCGTAGACCCTACCGTCCCTGTACACAGGTTCGTACGGAGGGACGTCCCACAACCCAGGATCTCCTGCCGGGACCACATCCATATGGGCCATGACCCAGACCGTCCCCTTCTTCCTGCCGTTCTTCACGGCGAGTATGTTGGAACGCATGACACTCGGATCGACATCGTCTGGAACATCGATCCTCCTGACCGAATCGAAACCCTTGAGCTTTCCCTGGAGGTAATTTGCCTTTCTGCTCTCTCCGTCACCGCCGTTGACGGGGGCGAGAGCCGGGATGGAGATCATCCCTATCATGGTCTCGACCATCTCATCGTAGGAATCCTCTACCATCCTCAAAGTGTCTTCAAGGGATCTCATGGATGCCGGAATCAAGTAGAGTGTTGATAACACTATCCCGGAATGACCACAATGCATATGCTAGCATTATGACAATTGCTGAAACGTCGACTATATTTTAAAAGTAAAATGTTTGGAAAAGGTTTACGCAACGACATCACTCGTTGCGGATGATCATCGTGACGGCGTTGCCTCCACCGAGACAGAGAGTTGCGAGTCCGGTCTCCTTGTTCCTGTCCTTCATCGCATAGAGGAGTGTCGTCAGGACACGTGCTCCGGAGCATCCGATGGGATGGCCGAGGGCGACGGCTCCACCGTTGACGTTGAATATCTCGTCGGGAACGTTGAGCTCCTTCTTGACCGCGCAGGAAGCGCTTGCGAAGGCCTCGTTGTGCTCGAAGAGGTCGATGTCGTCGATGGTCATGCCGGCCTTCTTCAGGACGTGCTGTGTCGTGGGAATGGGAGCCTCCATGATGTACTCGGGCTTCACACCCCTCTCGCCGTAGGCGACGATGGATGCCATGGGCTTGATCCCATGCTCCTCCGCCCATTTCCTGGAAGCGATGACCAGAGAGGATGCTCCGTCGCTGAGCTGCGAGGAGTTTCCGGCTGTGACGATACCGTCCTTCTTGAAGACGGGCTTGAGCTTTCCGAGACTCTCCATGGAGGAATCCTCCCTGACACCCTCATCGGTATCGAAGATTATGTCTCCCTTCTTGTTGGGGATCGTGATCGGAAGGATCTCGTTCTTGAACTTGCCGTTCTTGATGGCGGCCGCAGCCTTCTGATGGGACTCAACAGACAGCTGGTCGGCATCCTCCCTTGTGACGTTGAACCTCTCGGCAACGATCTCTCCGGTGAATCCCATGTGCTGGTTGTTGAATATGTCCCAGAGTCCGTCATGAACCATCGCGTCGACGGCGGGCTGGTCGTTCATCCTGAATCCCCACCTTGCACCGGGGAGCAGGTAAGGCGCCTGGGACATGCTCTCCATGCCTCCGACGGCGAGGACGTTGTACTCTCCCGCCTTGATCGCATCGGAAGCGAGCATTGCGGATTTGAGTCCGGAGCCGCAGACGGCGTTGACTGTGAATGATCCGATCTCCACGGGAAGCCCTGCACCGATGGCCGCCTGTCTGGCGGGGTTCTGTCCGAGTCCTGCACCGATGACATTGCCCATGATGCATTCCTCGATGTCGGTGGGCTGGAGTCCGGCCCTGCTGACAGCCTCCTTGACCACCATGGCGCCCAGATCGGTCGCCTTGAATCCGGAGATGGCCTTTCCGTATTTTCCTATGGGTGTCCTTACTGCGCTTAGAATGACTGCTTCATCCATGGGAATTCCCTTCTGGTTGCGCATGAAGAGGTTCCTATAAAAGAGTGTCGATTATTGACTACGACCATTGACGAACTCCACCGGCTGCGTCAGACCCATCCTCTTGAGCGGTTTGGAGAGATGTCTCCTGGCCGCAGTCGGAGGCTCGTACCAACCGGGGACCACCTGCCTTCTGACTGGCAGCATGACCGGCGTGTAGGACTTGGTCCCGCATTTCTTGCACTTGAACTTCTTGCCGCTGCCTGTGGACTTCATAGTGCGGGAACATATGGGGCAGATCGGGTTGGATACCTTCCTGTACTCCTCTACCACAGAGATAACATGTATCTTCTCTATATTGAGCGTCCGAGGATCGTCTCTGAGCTCTCCTATAACCTCCACCTCATCCCCCTTGCAGAGCCAATCGACCATGTAGCGGAACTCCTTCGATGGTTCGTAAGCACCGCATGTGACCTCGCCGAGACCGGTGTCCATATCAAAGAAGACATGCCCTCCTTCTATGTGCCTGGTCTTGGACGAGACCTTCCCATGGAGCAGATATGACTGGTTGGGAACGAGTTCCCTCGGATTGTGTATGATGTGATCGTCAGTCCCCTGGTTCGTCAGGAATATGGCCCATCTGTCCAAGAGTTCCGTCTTGATCATCTCGAAACCGCGTATCAGATCGGATTCCACATCACCGCGGAGCCCGTACATGACAGGGCATGGAGTGGACGGCACCATCGCGACCTTCGAGGTCCTGTCCTCCCAGCTGTTGAAGGTCGTCGGGATGCTGTGCTCGACGGCCTCAATCGTGCTGGGATCGAAAATCCTCTCCGTGCCCCATCTCGACTCCGGCCTGTAACTCAACAGCTCGAAGGTGCTGTCCCTGGGTCTCCACGCCATGCCGCATGTGCATCCTATGAGCCCGCGTCCGTTGCCTATCGTGTATGTTATCCCGCCGATGCGTTCGATCTCCCTGTCGATGTCGTCACGGTCCATTATCGTACGGACGCCTCTCCAGTAGAATGACTGGGAAGGTTTCACGCGGGATATCAGCAGCCCCGGATCCGCATCGTCCTCGTGATGAGCCTGTATATGTGGGATTATCCTGTCCCTCATCATCTCCGGATCGGGTTCGAACGATGTGCAGCGGTCGAAGCAGAAGATGTCCCTGCCACCGATGTTCCCGATGAACCTCCTGGGACCGGATCCCCTTCCGAACCTTATCACGAGCGCTCCATTTCCCCTGGTCTTCCACGGTGTGGCGGGATTCAGTCTGACCAGTCTCGGATTCCCTATGAGGTCCAGATCCCCGAACTCGCGTATTATCTCCGTTGCGAGGAACGTCGTGCAGTTCCCCTTCATAGAATCCGTGTCATCGACAGCTACGAACATCTCTCAATAGTATCAAGATTTAACCCCTATAAAATACAGTAGCGAATGAATCCTGACACAATCGATGTACTTCAGAACGGATCTACATCGAGGTTCCTGAGTACGGACACGAAGAATATATTTCCATCATCGGACAACTCTCCTGAAACCGCATAGTATCCGAGCTCCACAGGTCTCTCGTAAGAGAAACAGCGGATATCATTCCCATGCGCATCATGGAGATGGAATGTATAGCCCTTTTCACTGTCATCCACATCGCTGACGATGCCTGTGTGGTCGTACCGTATGTTGTCCGGATCCGAGAAGAAGACGAATATCCCTGCGATGACCACTATGGATATCCCGAGGATCGCATATCTGTTTGACCTGCCCATATCCAGACGTTTCTCTGGGATATGTGATAAAGGATGGGTGTGGAGTCCTGGTCACGGAGCCCCCCACCCCTTCATTTCCACTGGAACTGGAAAAAGGTGAACGGGGTCCTCAGGATCCGACGGCGATGAGGATTCCGATGAAAGCGAGGATTCCGATGATGCATGCAGCGATGACGAGCCAACCTTTCATTGATTTGACACTCCTGTGTTTGAACGTGTAACCCTTACGTCATATAAAATCGGCGCGCACTGGAAATGGATTGTTTCCTTGCTCCCAGAACATAGCATCATGAGTCGAAGGGATGGTTCCAATGGGATGTTGCGATGCTTCAAATCAAAAAGATTCAAAATGTGATAAAGTTTAATGAATTAAAACAACGAATAATGAATAAAGATAAATATAACTCAAAATATGATTCAAACATCAGAGTGGCAGTGCGTGAAACAAGCATGATTCGGACGAACTAGAAATCGTTATATTGGACCCTCAGATACAGTGGAAAGAAAATCGGAAACCGGTGTTTTCCGATGGAAAAGGGATGCATATGACGGAACCGAACATCTTCACGCAGTTCATGGAGAAGAGAAAGGTCATAGTGAAGAACAAGAAGATTCTCCAGTCGTCATACATCCCAGACAACCTTCCCCACAGGATGGACAAGATCAACGAGATCGTGGAGATCATCGCTCCCGCACTGAACAGGGACAAACCATCGAACATCCTGATATTCGGCAAGACCGGTACCGGAAAGACTGCTGTGATGAACTTCGTCGGAAAAGAGCTGAGGAAGGCCGACGAGAAGCAGCAGAACTGCAGCTACATCTATGTGAACTGCGAGGTCGTGGATACCACATACGGGATCCTCTACAACATCTCCAATCAGATCATCACCGATCCAAGCAAGAGGATTCCGTTCACCGGATGGAGTCTGGACAAGATCCTTGCGGAACTTACGGACTACATCGACAAGGAGGACAAAGTCTTCATAATCGTTCTCGATGAGATTGACAGATCGTTCCAGAAGAACGGTGACGACATTTTCTATTTCCTCACGACCATCAACGAGGTCCTTCAGAACTCGAAGGTATCCATCATCGGAATCACGAACAACGTGAATTTCACCGAACTACTTGGACAGAGAGTCAAGAGCAGGCTCGGAGAGGAGAAGATCATCTTCCCGCCGTACAATGTCGAGCAGCTTCAGGACATCCTCACAGCAAGGGCCAGAGATGCTTTCGATGAAGGTGTGCTCGATGATGATGTCATCCCATACTGTGCCGCCCTTTCAGCGCAGGAGATGGGTGATGCCAGGAGAGCTCTCGATCTGTTGAGGCTCGCAGCGGATTTCGCAGAGAGGAACGGTGACAGCAAGGTCACCGGAGCCCATGTCCGCTATGCGAAGAACAAGATCGAACTCGATGCCGTGTCCGAGGTCGTTAAGACGCTCACGATCCAATCCAAGATAGTCCTGATGAGCATAATCAGAAACACCGAGAACGATATGACCACGATGACCACCGGTGATGTGTATTCTATGTACAAGTTCATCTGCGAGTCGATTGGTCAGTCTGTCCTTACACAGAGAAGGGTCGCAGGACTCATCTCCGAGCTCGACATGCTCGGCATAATCCATGCGAGGGTCAAATCCTTCGGCAGAGCCGGACGTACAAAGGAAATCGAGCTCAGCACACCCAAAGAGATTATCTCGATGATCAAGAACGATGAGATCTTCAAGATGATGAGGGATCGTAAGCAGACCACACTCATGTGATCGGCTTTTCATCGTCGTAATCTGTCGAAATCGTCTCCATCTATGCCGATTTCGATGTCCTGACGTCCTATCCGTCATATTCGATTCAGACTCCCATATCCTTTTTCCAGTTCCAGTGGAAATGAAGGGGTGGGGGGCTCACTTCTTCCACTGCCGGATCCTGCGGAGCTCATCGTTGAGCAGGATTTTGTTCCGGTACAGTGAGGTCGCGTCGATAAGCATCAGGAATCCGAAGATCGTGACGAACAGCATTATCAGCGACGGCAGGCTGTTGGGCACATCCTCCAGGTTCTGACCGCCGTTGACCAGGATCTTGATTGTGCCGAGCCACGGAATCTCGAACACGGGAACCGACCTGATGTCCTCATATCCTATCGGATGGTCGATGATGGACGATGCCTGGTCGAAGGTCGTGTTCGTCTCGGGATTGTCTCCCATGGTGAGGAACCCGCTCTTCTTCTCGAGACCGTCGAGAGAGATGCTTACATCCTTCAGGGAGACGGTGATGTCGTCGAAGTACAGCGTCCCGCGGATGTTATTGTAATCGGAGTTGTTTGTGGCAATTTCACCATTCTCGTCTATGTATTCATAGTGCCAGGCGCCGCTGTAGCCCTGAAGGCTCGGAGCGCTCCAGGTATCGTTCTCCGGGTTGTATTCCAGCCATATTATGGCGCGGTGGATCACCGGGTTCTGGTTCCCTCCTCTGTTGTAGATGATGACCGAACCATAGTCGCCGAACGACTGGTATCCCCTCTTCGTGCCGTCTATGTAGCTCTGAATCTCCGCTTTGGATGGGTCCTGCACTATGACGATGTCGCCTGTGTCGATGCAGCCGATCTCGGACTGATGGGGATCGTGCTGCATGCTCTGGGACATGACGATGCTGAAAGGGGATGAGAATCCGCTGTATGCGACAAGACTGGCATAACCTCCGACGAAGATGACGATTATGATCCCGACCGAGATCAGAAGGTTCTTATCAGCCTTGTTCACGCTCATCGCGCATGTTCTACATTATTAAGATGGTTTCGCAGGAATCTGCAGTTCTGGAACACATATAATTATGGCATAAGTCCTACAGGGTAACCATGGAAAGACCCAGCACCGACGAGTACTTCATGGAAATGGCACGCCTCGTCTCCACGAGATCCACATGTCTCAGGAGGAAGGTCGGCGCCGTCATCGTCAAGGACAAGAGGGTCCTGTCCACAGGATACAACGGTTCTCCGCGCGGAACACGTCACTGCGAAGAGCTCGGATGCATAAGGGTCCAGATGAACATACCGTCCGGCACCAGGCACGAGCTCTGCAGGGGCGTCCATGCCGAGCAGAACGCAGTGACCCAGGCGGCGTATTTCGGGGTCAGCGTCAACGAGGCCACGATCTACACCACCACGTTCCCGTGTTCAATGTGTGCCAAGATACTGATTAACGCGGGTATAAAGGAGATCGTGTATGACGAGGGGTATGTGGATGACCTGTCCAAGAACCTCCTCGACGAAACCGACATAGTGCTCCGCGAATTCCATCCTGCCAAGCAGATCTGACCTTCGGAATCCGTAGAGCGTCCACCGCTCTTTGATAATTCCTCTTTTTATAATAGGGCATTAGAGTTAAGTACCCCTCCCAGGATACGATAGCAGGGTCGGGGAGTGTTAATTTGAGCCGAACTGACATACTTTCGGAAATAAAGAAAGCGGAGGCGGACGCTGACGCCAAGGTCGCACAGGCCGAGGCGGACAAGAAGTCCGCAATCGCTGAGGCTCGCAGAGATTCTGTGAAGAAGATTCAGGACGCTGAGGCTCAGATGCGCAGCTCTTACGAATCCGCCGTAGCCAAGGAGATGGAGGCTCTCGCCGCCAAACGCGACGAGATGCTCGCCGAGGGCAACAACGCCGCGGCAGGCATCGCCGCTAAATCCGAGGCAAGAATGCAGGAAGTTAGAGACTATCTCAACAAAGAAATCGAGAGGACCCTAAATGTCACTTCCTGAGTCGATGAGTAGGATTGTGATCGTGGGTACCAAATCCCATATGGACGAGGCCATCGAGGCCCTGTACAAAGTGGGGAGTATCCACCTGATCGATCAGACCGTCGACGCGGATGAGGGTTTCACCTTGGGAACCCCCCGTCCGTACTCTCCCAAAGCATCCGAGAGGCTGCTGAAGGTGCGTGCGATGGAGAAGGAACTCGGTATCACCAAGAAATTGAAGACCGAGGCCGTTTCCGAGGACGAAATCAAGAGCAAGATATCATCTGACAGCGTCGAACTTGTCGAGAAGGAGATCAACTCCGTCGTCGACAAGAGGAATGATCTCAATCAGAGAATCACCGAGCTAAACGCTAAGAAGAAGAGTCTTGAGCTTCTTTCCGACATACCCGTAGACCTCGAGATGTACTCCGGATACAGGAGCATCGTCTCGATGGTCGGAACCGTTGCAGATGACCCAACCTCCGCTCTCTCCGGAGTGGATGCAGAGGTCTTCACCTCCTTCGACAAGAAGAAGGGCAACGTGGTGGCCGTGTTCATGAAGACGGAGGACAAGGACAAAGTCCAGTCCATCCTCTCCGAATGCGGATTCTCCGAGATCCAGGTCCCTGAGGGAACCGGATCCGCGATCAGCGTCCTCGCGGCGACTGACCGCGAGATCGAGGCCGCCAACGCCGAGATGGAGAATGTCACGAAAGAGATCGGGAATCTTTTTGAGAAACACAAAGACTTCCTCAGCGCTTCCGACGAGGAGCTGTCCATCCAGGTCCAGAAGGGAGAGATCCCTGTAAGGATCGCGAACAGCGAGTATTCCTTCGTCGCCGACGCATGGGTGCCCGCCAAGAAGGCCGACAGCGTAAAAGAACAGCTGGAGGCCATGGTCGAGGGGATCTACGTTGAGATCCAGGAGACACGCGGCAGGTCCATGCACGAGGTGGAAGAGGCAGAGGAGAGATTCAAGACCGCTCCGACTAAGTTCAACAACGGAAGAGTGGTGAAGGAGTTCGAGTATCCGACAAAGCTCGTGTCGGTGCCGAAGTATCAGGAGATTGACCCTTCCATCCTGATCGCTATCTTCCTTCCCATGTTCTTCGGACTGATGGTCGGAGATGTGGGATACGCTATCCCGTTCATCATCCTTGGTGCGTACGGACTCAAGGTCACGCACCACAAAGACTGGCGCGCCATCGCGACGGTCCTTTTCTTCGGCGGAATTTGGGCATTCATCTTCGGATTCTTCTTCTTCGGAGAGTGTCTGGGAATGCACTTTATTCAGCATGGAGAATTTGACGGAATTACTTACACGTGGCAGTTGCTGTTTGGACTTGATAATCTTCCGAATATACTGGGAGGTATCCTGCCCTATGAACACGGTATAAGTAAGATTGGAGAGGATTATATCGGTATTCAGCTCAAACTAGCCGTCTATATCGGTATCGTCCACCTGATGATCGGATATCTCTGCGCACTCTACAACAAGACGATGCAGGAGGGATTCGGTCACGCCTTCAAGGAGAAGGGTGGATGGATCTTCGGATTCCTGGGAATCGTTCTCGTCTGTTTCGCACTGGCGATGCTTCTCATCTACCAGTGGGAGATGGACCAGATCATGGTCCCGCTCGTCCTCGGTATCGTGTTCATAGTGATCGAGGTCGCCATGAACATCAAGCACGAGGGTATCCAGTCGATTCTCGAACTGCCCGGAATCGTCGGAAACATTCTTTCATACACTCGTCTCGCAGCCATCGGAATGTCCAAGGCCGGAATGGCACTGGCGTTCAACTACATCGGGCTCGGGATGATAGCAGGAGTTACTTTCACTGAAACGGGAGCCGTAGAAACAAACGGTCTTGTGATGGTGATAATAGCCATCCTGCTGCTGGCATTTATGCATCTGATGATCTGGACCCTGGCTATTCTGTCCGCGGGTCTGCACGGACTCAGGTTGCAGTTCGTGGAGCTCATGCAGAAGTTCTACGAGGGTGGAGGAGTCGAGTACGCTCCGCTCAAAATCAAACGCGAGAAAACGGTTTCCAGAGAAAAATCAACCACAGAGGTGTAAATAAATGGTAGACACAGGAATTGGACTCATCGCTATCGGAGCAGGACTCGCTGTCGGACTCACCGGTCTCGGAGCCGGTATGGCCGAGAAAGATGTCGGAGCCGCCGCAGTCGGAGCTATCACTGAGGACCAGTCTCTCTTCGGAAAGGCTATGATCTTCATGGTTCTGCCTGAGACCATCGTCATCTTCGGACTGGTCGTCGCTATCCTCGGTATCTTCGTCATGGCCAACATGTGAGCTTGCCAAGAGGTAATCTCATGGCACTAGCAAACGTGACTCAGGAGATCATCAGGTCCGCTGATGAGAGGGTCGCCGCCATCAAGGCGGAGGCCGATGCGGAGATCGCCAAGATCAACGCCGATGCGGACGCGAAGATCGCTGAGACAAAGGAAAAAGAGGACAAGAGGCTCAAAGAAGCAGTTGAGCGTCTCAACCGTCAGGAGCTGTCCAGCGCCGAGCTGGAGAGCAAGAAGATCGTCCTGGCGAAGAAGAAGGAGCTCCTCACCGAGGCCTTCGAGAGCACCCTCGCCGACCTTGAGAACGCGCCCAGCGACGTGAAGCTGGCACAGTACAAGGCCATGGTCGAGGCTGCCAAGAAGATCATCGACAACCCCAAGGCCCTCATGTCGGAGAAGGACGACTTCTCCGCGGCAGACCTTGGAGTCTCCTCGGTAGAGAAGGACGGCAGGATCAAGGCCGGTCTCATCCTCCAGAGCGAGGACGGGGATGTCGAGGTCGACCTGCAGTACTCCACCATTCTTCAGGCGATCTGGGACCGCGAGATCAAGTCTGTGTCGGACATTCTCTTCGGGTGAGGCGTATGTTCAAGTCCAGCGGAAGAAAAGGCAACTACGCGTACACCGTCGCCAGGGTGAAGGCCAAGAAATCCCTCCTCCTGGGCGACGAGGACTACAACAAGATGCTGCAGATGAGCGTCCCCGAGATATCCCGCTACATCAGCGAATCCGGATATCAGAAGGAGATGCAGGAGCTCGCCTCCAATCTGGAGGGGCTCGATCTCGTCGAGCACGCCACCAACGCCAACATGGCCAAGGTGTTCAGCAGCATCCTTGGGGCCTCCCAGGGTGAACTCCACACGATGGTTGCGGCATATCTCGAGAAGTGGGATATTTGGAACCTCAAGGTCATCCTCCGCGGTAAGTCATATGGTCTCGACGTCGAATCTGTCAGGGAGGACCTCGTCCCCGCCGGAAGTCTCAAGCAGGAGCAGCTGGAGAAGCTGATGTCCATGGACTCCGACGAAGACATACTGGCCGCCTACAGCAAGATGGAGGGTGTAACAATCCCCCAGGACGTCATCGCTTCATACAAGGAGAATGGGAATCTGGGCGAGATCGAGGACTACCTCGACAAGTTCCACTACGTCAGGCTGCTCGCCAGCATCAAGGCCGACTCAAGGCCCACCAAGATGTTCGAGGAGTACGTCAGGAAGGAGATCGATGTCAGGAACCTCGAGACCATCCTCAAGCTGAAGGCCGAGGGCATCTACGGAGAGGAGGTGATGAAGTACATCATCCCCAACGGCAAGCAGGTGGACAAGAAGTTCGCCGTCCAGCTCGCCAACGCGGAGACCATCGCGGCCTGCGCATCGGACCTCTCCCAGCTCGAGTTCTACGACATCATCAAGGACCTGGTCGAGTCTGAGAACGTCAACCTGAGGCAGATCGTCACTGAAATGAAGAAGTACGAGATCGCCCAGGCGAAGAAGTTCTCCCACCTGTACCCGCTGTCCGTCGTCCCCGTGCTCGACTACATGATCCACAAGGAGATCGAGGTCGGCAACATCAGGACGATCGCCAGGGGAACGGAGAGCGGTCTCGACAAGGACGTCATCAAAGGACTGCTGGTGATCTGATGGAAATCGCAGTAATCGGAAGTGACGAGTTCGTGCTGGGCTTCAGGCTCGCCGGAATCAGGCGCGTGTTCGTCGCGAATCCTGACAACTACCAAGAGAAAATGCTGGAGGCTATGTCCCAGCCATCAATAGGTATCCTCGCAGTGGATGCGAAGGATCTCGACAATCTCTCTTTCCAGGTCAGGCACAAGGTCATGGATTCTATCCAGCCTGTCGTAGTGCCCGTCGGAGGCGACCAGAGCGATCTCCGCGAGAAGGTGAAGAGAGCCATTGGCGTTGACTTATACAAAACAGAGGATGAATAAGAATGAGCACTGAAGGTGTAATTTACAGGGTCGCGGGACCTGTGGTGACCGCCACCGGCATCTCCCCCAGGATGTACGACGTCGTGCACGTGGGCAACGAGCAGCTGATGGGAGAGGTCATCAAGATCATCGGCGACTATTCCATCATCCAGGTTTACGAGGACACATCCGGTATCAAACCCGGAGAGCCGGTCACGAACACCGGTAAGCCTCTCTCCGTTGAGCTCGGCCCCGGACTTCTCGAATCCGTTTACGACGGAATCCAGAGGCCTCTGCCCGTACTCAGGGAGAAAATGGGTGACTTCATCTACCGCGGAGTCGCCGCACCTGGACTGGATCACGACAAGAAATGGGACTTCACACCCATCGCGAAAGAAGGGGACACAGTGTCCGCAGGACAGGTCCTCGGTACCGTCCAGGAGGGACCCATGACCCACAAGATCATGGTTCCCCTCGACATCGAGAAAGGAAAGATCGACTCCATCAAGAGCGGATCCTTCACCATCGACGAGACCATCGCGGTCATCGACGGAAAGGACGTCTGCATGGTCCAGTACTGGCCCGTCCGTAACCCCAGGCCCGTCTCCGAGAAGTACCAGCCCGATGTGCCTCTCGTCACCGGACTCAGGGTCCTCGACACCATGTTCCCCCTCGCCAAGGGAGGAGCCGCGGCCATCCCCGGTGCGTTCGGTACCGGAAAGACCGTCACACAGCAGTCCCTGGCCAAGTTCTCCGATGCTGACATCGTCGTCTACATCGGATGCGGAGAGCGTGGAAACGAGATGACAGAGGTTCTGACAGAGTTCCCCGAGCTGGACGACCCCAGGACCGGAGAGAAGCTGATGAAGAGGACCGTCCTCATCGCCAACACCTCCAACATGCCTGTCGCCGCTCGTGAGGCTTCCGTCTACACCGGAATGACCATCGCCGAGTACTTCAGGGACATGGGATACAACGTCGCTCTCATGGCCGACTCCACCTCCAGGTGGGCCGAGGCCATGCGTGAGATCTCCTCCAGGCTGGAAGAGATGCCCGGGGAGGAAGGATACCCCGCGTACCTGGCTGGACGTCTGTCCGAGTTCTACGAGCGTGCCTGCCGTGCCAAAGCGCTGTGCGGCGAGGACGGATCCATCTCCGTCATCGGAGCCGTCTCTCCTCCCGGAGGAGACCTGTCCGAGCCCGTCACACAGAACACCCTCCGTATCGTCCGTGTCTTCTGGGCGCTGGACACCAAGCTGAGGGAGAGGAGGCACTTCCCCACCATCAACTGGCTGACCTCGTACACCATGTACGACAAGCAGCTGCTCCAGTGGTACAAGGACAACGTCGCCGAGGACTTCCCCGCTCTGAGGGCCTGGGCTATGCAGACCCTGCAGAAGGAGTCCGAGCTCCAGGAGGTCGTGCAGATGGTCGGATCCGACTCTCTGCCCGACGAGCAGAAGGTGACCCTCGAGGTCGCCAAGATGATCCGTGAGATCTTCCTGCAGCAGAACGCCTACGACGAGGTGGATATGTACTGCCCCATCCAGAGGCAGCACGTCATGATGAGCCTCATCAAGAAGTACTCCGACCTGGCCGACAAGGCCCTCGCCGCCGGTGTGCAGATTGACAAGTTCATGTACCTCCCCGTCAAGACCAGGTTCAACCAGGCCAAGTACGAGAAGAACATCGACGAGGAGCTGAAGGCCGTGTCCGAGGACATGGATAAGCAGTTCGCCGAGCTGGGAGTGTGATTTGAATGGCAGACATTTCGAAAGAGTACAAGACGATCTCCCAGATCGCCGGTCCCCTGGTGTACGTCAAGAACACCGAGCCCGTCGGATACAACGAGATCGTCAGCATCAGGCTCTCCGATGGAACCATGAGGAGGGGACAGGTCCTGGATTCCTCCAACGACCTCGTCGTCGTCCAGGTCTTCGAGGGAACCACCGGTATCGACAGGGACGCATCCGTGCGCTTCCTGGGCGAGACCATGAAGATGCCCGTCTCCAGGGAGATGCTCGGAAGGGTCCTCTCCGGAGCCGGAGACCCCCTCGACGGCGGTGCCAAGATCGTTCCTGAGAAGGAGCTCGACATCACCGGAGCCGCCATCAACCCCTGGGCAAGGGACAGCCCGTCCGATTTCATCCAGACCGGAATCTCCACCATCGACGGAATGAACACCCTGGTCAGGGGTCAGAAGCTGCCCATCTTCTCCCAGTCGGGACTTCCCCACAACGAGATGGCTCTTCAGATCGCCAGGCAGGCCAAGGTCCGCGGTGAGAACGAGGAGTTCGCTGTGGTGTTCATCGCCATGGGTATCACCAACGAAGAGAAGCAGATGTTCATGAAGGAGTTCGAGAGGACCGGCGCTCTGAAGAACGCCGTGGTCTTCCTGAACCTCGCCGACGACCCCGCTGTCGAGAGGACCCTGACACCCCGTCTCGGTCTGACCACCGCGGAGTACATGGCATTCGACCTGGGCATGCAGGTGCTGGTCATCATGACCGATATCACCAACTACTGCGAGGCTCTCCGTCAGATCGGAGCCGCCCGTGAGGAGGTGCCCGGAAGGCGTGGATACCCCGGTTACATGTACACCGACCTCGCTCAGCTGTACGAGCGTGCCGGAAGGATCAAGGGCAAGAAGGGTTCCATCACCCAGATCCCCATCCTGTCCATGCCCGGAGGAGACATCACCCACCCGATTCCCGACCTGTCCGGATACATTACCGAGGGTCAGATTGTTCTGTCCATGGACCTCCACAGGGCCGGTATCTACCCGCCGGTCAACGTGTCCTCATCCCTCAGCAGGCTGATGGGAGGAGGAACCGGAGCCGGAAAGACCCGTGAGGACCACAAGAACGTCTCCGACCAGCTGTATGCATCCTACGCCGAGGGTAAGGACCTCCGTGGTCTCGTGGCCATCGTCGGAAAGGACTCCCTCTCCGCCAAGGACAGGAAGCTCCTGGACTTCGCCGACATCTTCGAGGACAGGATCGTCCGCCAGGGAATCGACGAGGACCGTTCCATCGAGGAGACCCTGGACATCGCCTGGGAGATCTTCACCGAGCTCGACCTCGACCAGCTGACAAGGATCAGCCGCAAGTACCTCGACAAGTACCTGCCCAAGAAGTGATTGCCATGGCTGCACACGATGTCACCCCCAACCGTTCGGTCCTTCTGGACCTGAAGAGGAGGATCAAGCTGACCAAGAGCGGTTACAAGATCCTCAAGATGAAGAGAGACGGTCTCATCATCGAGTTCTTCGAGGTCCTCGAGAAGGCCAGGAAGATGCGTGAGGGAGTCTCCTCCGACTACGAGTCGGCAATGGAGAAGATCACCATCGCCAGGGCGGTAGAGGGAGAGATCGCCGTGAAGAGCGCGGCATACGCCCTGAAGGCGGATCCGCAGGTCAAACTCAGCAGCAAATCCATCATGGGAATGATGGTCCCGAAGGTGGAGGCACAGCAGATCCACACCAAGATGACCGAGAAGGGCTACGGTGTGATCTCGACCTCCGCCTACATCGAGGAGGCCGCCGCGGCGTTCGAGAAGCTTCTCGACACGCTCGTGCGCGCAGCCGAGGTGGAGACCACCATGAAGAAGCTGCTGGACGAGATTGAGAAGACCAAGAGAAGGGTCAACGCTCTGGAGTTCAAGATCATACCTGAGCTCCAGGAGTCGGAGAGGTTCGTCAAGTTCCGTCTCGAAGAGATGGACAGGGAGAACACCACCCGTCTCAAGCACCTGAAGAAGAAAGGGGCTGTCGAAGAGTGAAGTCGATCGAAGAGCGTCTCGAGGAGATCCGCGAGGACCCGGTGAAACTGAAACGGGTCTTCACGATCATCTGGGTTGCCGCTTATTCGATGCTGATCATCGGAGCCATCCTGATCGTAGTGGTGCTACTTCAGGGACTTCAAACCACTTAAGAAACCATTCCAAAACCGGGCCTTCGGGTCCGGTTCACCTTCTGATTCCTATAGATTCGTCTGGATGGTTTGCTATACAGATTCTCGATTGCGATTTGATATGATACAGGTTATCGATTGCTGATGAAGAATCCAATATGCTAATCATACATCATCTGTATGAGGGATCTATCTGTTGGCGATGATCTCACCGGTCGAGCCCATCTCATTATAGAAGGCAATCAATTGCGGTATAGCAGTCTGATATCGTATGAAGGTTGTCGCGTCTCATTCAGACTTGCGATGATATGATCCGCAGAATGTGGAGAGATAGCAGCTGTCTGGATGCAGGACTCGTCTCAAATCACTGGTGGAAGTTGTGCATCCTGATCTGCCCGGTGCCTAGGTCCACGACGGGCATGATTCCCGGGTCAGGGTTGAAGTTGTGCTGCTTCTGATACTCGGTCTGGGACTGCCATGTGGAGGCGTTGATCATCCTGACTCCGTTGTAGATCTCCTGTCCCACTCCATGCACATGTCCGGTCACGAATATGTCCGGGATGTATTCCATCGCCATGTAGTCCTTCTTCTCCGGGGCCAGGGCGTTCCTCTGACCGTAGATGGGTGCCAGATGGCGTCTGACGCACATCTGCTTCATGGTGTTCAGAGGGTTCTCGTACGTCAGGTTCTGTACCGCGGCGATCCAGTCATCAAGGCTCTTCCCGTGGTATGTCAGAACAGTGCGTCCCTCGACATTGAGATAAACGGGGTTGGCAACCATCAGGATGTTGGAGTCGAAGTTCTTGGCGAACCTCAGGTTAAGCGCAGGTTGCGGCTCGGCCAGACGTGCCGCGTCGTGGTTGCCTGGATGCACGACCATCTTGATGTGGTCTGGGATGTCTTTCAGATACTCAGCGAGGGTCTCGTACTGCCTGTCGATGTCCGCGATGTTGAGCTCCTTGTCCTGGTCCGGGAACACCCCTATGCCGTCGACGACGTCCCCGGGGAACACCAGGTAGTTGATGCACTCGGACTCGGAGTTGTGCTTGAGCCAGTCTATCATCCTGTGCCAGTCATCCTCAAGGAATGTGGAGCTCCCTACGTGGACGTCCGACAGGAAGGCGATCTTCGACGGGGTGTCGCTGACCTCCCAGGTGTGGTTGCGCGGTATGTCCGGGCGGAATATCTTGTCAGGGATGATCATGGTCCTCTGGGCGTTCGGTCTTCCCTGCACCCCTATGACCTCGTCGTTGACGAAGCTCTCGGAACCGAGCGGCGAGTCCTTGGAGATGAACACCTTGGTGGTGCCGGTGTCATCCTCGATGGTGACCATGGTATGGCCGTTCTTCGTCGTGTTGCACTCGTACACGATGCCAGCGACCTTGACGTCCCTGTCCAGGGTCATCGCCCTCGAGATGTCCATGGCCCTCCCGAAATCGTTGCGCTTCTCGATCAGCCTCTTGAGAGTGAAGAAACGGCTCCTGAAGTACTGGGCGAAGTCGTTGATCTTTCCCTCGCAGGTGGACTCCCCGGTCACATCGGTCCCTTTCATGACAGTGAGGTCGGATGTGAACCTGTTCTTCGGTTTGACCTCCTTGGGGGACTCGAAGAGTACTTTGTCCCCGGCTATGCAGTCCATGATGTCCTGCCTGTTGACGAACATCATGTTGGACGACAGGTGGGAGAAGACGGTGTTGGCGAAGCCCATCGGATCGTTGTTCGAGAGGATCATCTCCATGGCATCCGGTGAGAAGAATATCTTCCTCTTCGCTGCCGCCGACAGGATCTCCTCTTTCATGGTTGAAGGGATGTGCGCCCCATTTTTATTTCTATCTCGGCGACTCCCATCCTGTGCGGAACGTGACGTTCCCTTGGCCCCTTTAAATAGATGGACATAGCTGGAGAGGCCATGACCTCCGTTAGAATCACCTGTCCAGTCAACCCCAGTGAGGATCCCGACAAGGTCCTCGCAGCCATAAGGTCCATCTTCCCGGATGCCGAGCTGGAGCTGGGAGACCGTGGCTATGAGGGGACCGCGCCGTCCCTAGATGGGTTCGGAAGGCTGATCCGCAGGCAGAAGATACTCGATGCCTCCCGCTCAATCCTGCTGAAGAATATGCACGGCAGCACCACCCGTATGAGTTTCAACAAGCAGGTTGCCACGGTCGGAAAGGTGTCGTTCGCGGACAGGAACCCCGTTCTCGGTGCAATCGATGTCACGGTGGAGGACGACGACCTGGAGGCTCTCATCGACCGCGTGGCGCCGATGACCGTCGACGGAGAGGAGGTCAAGCCATGATAGGGATGTCCTGCACGCACTTCAGCAGTCGTCCGATGGGGGAGTGGATCGACCGCGTGGCCGGCTCGTTCCGCCATTGGGAGATATTCTCCGAGGCCGATCACATCATCGTTGGCAAGGAGGCGGAGATCAGGGATATGATCAGTTCACGCGGGATGACGTGTTCGGTCCATGCTCCGATCTGCGACCTTAATGTAGGGGCTCTCACCGACAGGCTCATGGAGGCATCGGTTGAGGTCCTCAGGGACACCATCAGGTCCGCATCGGAGATCGACGCAGTCACCGTGACGATCCATCCGGGGCTGTCCTCCATGTCCGTCAACGATACCGAGGCCCGTGCGTCCGAGCGTGCCAGGCGCTCGATGAAGGTTCTGGAGAAGGCGGGGGAGGAATACGGCGTGACCCTTGCGATCGAGAACATGCCCAGCTTCCCGTTCTTCCTGGGGAGGACAGCGTCATCTCTCGCCGACATCGTCGACGGCACGGACCTGGGCATATGCTTCGACATCGGTCATGCCAACACCATGAGGCAGATAGATGCCATGGTGGAGACGTTCGGGGACAGAATCGTTAACGTCCACATCCATGACAACCACGGTCAGAGGGACGAGCATCTGACCATCGGCGACGGGAACATCGATTTCCCGCACGTCCTGGATCTCCTGTCGTCGTACCGCGGCAACTACATCATCGAATCGAAGGACTTCGCATCCGCGGTGGAATCTCATTCCCGTCTGGAGAAGATGCTCTCCTGATCGGGAGGCATGACCGCCGGCATCTCGCGGAGCGCAGACCTGGAGGTCCAGAGTCTCTTGGCGATCTCCATTATGCACACGATGCCTATCAGGAGCATCGCGAACATTATCATGCCAACGATCGTCAGCATCGCCCCGTCCAGAAGCACGGCCATGTAGTCTATGGCGAAGTGCATCATTATCGATACATGGATGCCGAAGCGCACGTAGAGGTATCCGAGAGCGATGCCGGATATGAACGTGGGCAGGACCTTCCAGAGGCCCCATCCGCTCATGTGGGCGAATCCGAACACCAGGGCGGAGGCGAATATCAGGACTATTGCGAGGCGGCTCATGCCGAAACCCCCAAGCAGGTATCTCCAGAAGTCCTTCCTGAGGTGGCATGCGGCCATGATGGCCATCGGGACGCCGATGAACGCGATGCGTGTTATGGCCTCCTCCCACACCGCGGCGTTCGCATAGGCATAGAGGGCGTCAGGGACGAACCCGATCGGATTGTCGACATCCAGCGAGGATCCCATGGACGGCAGGGCGCAGACGACGTTGAGGACGAGGGTGGCGCATAGCACCATCGCCATCCAATACAGCGGCGTGTCCTCCAGCCTGTCCAGGATCTCACGTCCCGGGGCCCGGAGCGCCGGCAGGGTCTGGCGGAACAGGATGATGAGGCAGACGAGCAGCACGACGACCTGGACGACCCAGAATACCTGCAGGGCCAGGCCGCTGATGTAGCCCGCGATGTAGAGCTCGGGCTTCAGGACCAGTATGCTCACGGCGACATCCTCTGCCCAGCTCCAGACGCTGGGCGCTCCCGCCACCAGGGCGACAGCCTCGGAGATCAGCAGGATTGCCAGTATGGTGGCCCCCACTGCGATTACCGTTCTGTACGGGCTCCTGCGTCCCAGATCAGGAGCGGTGAGCCTTCTGCCGCAGGTGGGGCAGAAGTCGTAGCCCTTCTCACGGGAGGCGTCGCAGTCCGGGCAGTCGTCCAACGGTTCCCCGCAGTGCATGCAGAACGCGTATCCCGCTTCGCGGCTCTCCTCGCATCTGTCACATGCCATGTTCTCACCCGAGCAGGTCGGCGACGGCCTGCGCCCTCTCGACCTCGATGACAGCCAGGAGGCTGCCTCTGACGTTGGAGATGTCCTTGATGCGGTTGGCGATGTACGCCTCCCTTTTCTCTGAGACCTCCCTGTATCCTTTGACGCCGTTGATGTAGTCGTCCCATTCCAGGGCGAACTCCCTGGCGGTGGAAGAGGAGAACCTGCGCTTCATGCCTTTCTTGGCCAGGCGGTGCTCCTTCACGAAGTCCCATGCGTTCACCGTGTCGCAGTACAGCTCGGTGAACGCCGTATCGTTCATGTCAAGGGGCAGGACGTCGTCCCCTGCCTCGGTGCAGAGATCCACCAGGGCGCACATCGCAGGGGAGGGCATCTCCACCTGCTCGCCTGTGAGCTCCTGCATCTTGTGCGCGTACACCAGATCGAGCTCGCTGACCTCGAAGTCCCCCTCGAGTCTCGCCCTCTCCCTGATGGCACGAATCCCTTCGATCCCCATGGAGATGCCGTATGCCTCGAACCCGCCGAAGGCCTCACGGACCTTGTCCGCCTCGGATTCCAGTCCGTTGATGACCGGCAGGATGCACACCCTGCACCCCCCTACGGGGATCTCGATCATTTCTTGGTCCCCCTGGATGCCACGAGCTCGGTGAGGTCTTCGGGGGCCTCGATCTTCTTCAGCTCGTCGTTGGACACCACCGCCGTGGAGTCGATGTTGTCACGGTCGTGCTTGCGCTCCACGATGAGGACCGAGAACCTGTTCATTATGCGCGCGATGTCCGATGCCACGACGGCCCTCTGGACGAGCTTGGCGTCGTCTGATCCGACTCCGGTCAGCATCAGAGCCTTGTCGTTGTGGCTGATCGCCTCGAACGGACTCCTCACGACGGGTCTGACGGAGAATCCCAGGTTGCACAGCTGGTTCACGGCGAAGGTGTCGATCCTCTCCGTCTCCGAGCGCTCCTCGCAGCTGCGCTCCTTGCTCTTGAACTCGAACGGGTCTATCGGCTCCACTATGGGGAGACCGAGGTACTCCTCGATGCGGAGGGCGGCGTCGATCATCGCCCCCATGCCCGATTCGTACATCTGGATCGTGCGTCTGGACACACCTGCGGTCTCAGCAAGCGTGCCCAGGCTTATGCCGCGTTCCTCGCGTGCTGCCCTCAGCATCTCGCTGTCCAGCCTCACGTAGAGGCCTCCGGGCGCGGCGAATATGAACGGTGGGGCATCCTCCAGCAGGAGGTCCGCCAATGTGTCGTTGGAAATGATGGAGATGTTGAATCTGGAATAGACGATTCCCGCCTCCAGCGAGCCCGAGCTGGACCTCTCTCCGATAACGATCGGGGTGGCGCCGAGCGCTTCCGCGAGGGTCTTGAGCTCCTCCGCGTTGTCCTTGGAGAACGCGTCTATGTTGCTGAGGACCTTGATTATCAGAACCCTGTCGTCGAGTCTGGCGACGACGTCGAAGCAGATCCCCCTGAGGCTGAGGGCGGACGACACGTCGAACCCCGCCTTGGCGAGGATCGCCCTCGTTGTGTTGATAAGGTCGTTCCTACCCATGCTTGATTGAGTGGTAATACTTCTATAAATAACTGACACACGCTGTCTCGAATGTTACGGTAACTGTGCCAGATGCTTCGAGCGAACGGATGCGTCAGAGAAAATGGGATTTACGGGGAGGGGCCACCGGCCCCATCCCCGGTTCACTGTGCGGCGGCCTGTACGAGCCTGTTGATGACGAACTTCTTGTCCATGCTCGCCAGGAACAGGGCCAGCCTGGGGCCCGCCTCTTTGGCGATGAGGATCTTGTACATCGCTTTGTAGCCTCCCTTCGTGCCGATGGGCAGGCTCTTGGCGACGTCGTTGAACACCTTGTTGATGTTCTCGACGTTCCATTCGGCGTCGTTCAGGCGGTTCACGAGCTCCTGGAAGAAGATCTTCTCGTTGACCGACAGGTCGATGGAGGTAGGGATGGTCTGACGGATGCTGAACTTGACTATGTCGGGGGCGAATCCGTTGAGCCAGTACTTCACACACTCCACCCTCTTCCTGAGCCTGTCCATGTCCTCCATGGTGGCCTCGGAGAGGTCCATGGTCCTCTTGAGGATGGTGACGACCTCGTCGAAGTCGGAAGCCATCTGGACCACGTTCACGAGGTGCCTGCACGAGACCTGCAGGGGCAGCTTCTTGGGGATGTGGTTGTGCTGAGCGATCTTGTATGCGGCGACGGCGTTATCCTCGGACTCGGACCACTCGCCCTCGAAATAGAGCCTCTCCATCCTGTCATACTCGTCACACATGTCCAGGACCCCGATTCCGGAGTCGAAGTCGATGCTCTTGGAGGGGTTGACCCTCAGGAACAGGTAGTTAAGGACCTCGGGAGGCATCATCTGGATCGCATCCAGGCCGGTGACGGGGCTTCCGAGCGACTTGTGCATCTGTCCTACGCCCTTGAGCTGAACGAACTCGTAGGGTATGGGGAAGGGTGCCTTGCCTCCGAAGATCTTGTCGATGATCACCTTTCCGGAGTCGTAGGATCCGCCTGCCGCGGCGTGGTCCTTGCCGAACGGCTCGGCGGAGGTTCCGAAGATCATCCACTTGGCCGGCCACTCGAGCCTCCATGTGAGCTTCCCCTCCTCCTTCTCGATGTTGACCCTGCCCTTGTTGCCGCAGCTGCACTCGTACTCCAGGTGAGGGTAGGAGTACGTGTCGAACTTGGGGTGGCAGAAGCGTCCGCACTTGCTGCAGACAGGATTGTACGGGGCGTAGTTGGGGTCCATGTCCTTGCCGGTCACGTCGTGAAGGATCTGGATGACCTCCTCGCGCTTCGTGATCGCCTTGTCGATCCACGGGGCGAACTTGCCCTTCTCGTAGAGCTCGTGGGTCCAGATGACCTCGCAGTGCATGCCGAGGGTCTCGATGGTGTCGAGGAAGGGCTGCACGAAGTGGTGGGCATAGTTGTTGTGCTTCCCGCACGGGCAGGGGATGCGGCAGATGGGCATGCCGACGTATTTCTCGTACTCCTCGGGGAGGAACGGGTAGCGTTTCCTCAGGGGGTCGAAGTCGTCGATGATGTAGATGAGTTTGACATCCGCTCCGGTGGCCTCGACCGCGCTACGGATCGACTCGCCGGTGATGGCCTCCCTCAGGCTCCCTACGTGGAGGATCCCTGTGGGGCTGATGCCGGTGGCGATGAGCGGGTGGTCGCAGTTGTCCACCACGTCCTTGGCAATAACATCTGCCCAGTGCATGCTAATCATCGAAGCGATGGGGGAGCCCTATTAATAATATTGTTCGTGGCGCCCCTGAGGGGGCTGTCTGTCAGGCTTGAGCTCGGCTTGTTCCCCTAGCCTCTCACAGAACACTTTTGCTCGAAGAGGAGGGCATCTGCAACGGATGCTTGTTCAGGTACGACCGCGCATCTGTCTCACTCTCGGGCCCCTTCCGTATCCGGAGCATGTCAGAACGACCATACCGAAAGTCATCCGGACCGTCATTTTCGGTCTGTAAGCCGATGCCGGGTTGAAGGATGAAAAGAGGGATGGTGGGAAGGGGAGGGGTTGCCCCCTCGATCATGATTGCACACAGGGATCATGGTTCTGATGAGTTCCCGCTCCTTCTGAGGAGCGCCCATATAATCAGTGCCACGATGATGATCGTTATCGCAACCGTGGCCAGGATCATGACGTCAGGTCCGTCATCATGAGTGGGCTCGCTGTACTCCGCCAGCGGTCTGTAAGCCGCATTGTCGGCGTCCCCCAGAGCGGAGGAAGGCAGTTCCGGACCGTCGGTATATATGGTGAGGTCCCAGATCTCGAACGCACCTTCACCGACCTCTGCATCCACGCAAGCGTATCTCACCCTCTCGAGGCCAGACCATTCGAATGCCGCATCGCCTATGAAAGCGACGGACTCAGGTATCGAGATGCTGTGAAGGCTCATGCATTTCCCAAACGCGGCGACGCCGATGTGGGTCAGGGATTCCGGCAGATCGACATGTGACAGGCCATCACACCAGAGGAATGCACGGTCCTCGATGCGTTCCAACCCCTCTGGCAGTTCCACAGAGGTTATGTCGTAGCGGTTGAAGGCGGACTTGGCAATCGTCGTGACGCCATCGGGGACAGTGAAGTGGGCCGATCCACTGGGAGGTATGTACAGTGTCGTCATATCCTTGTCGTAGAGGGCCCCATCGACGGATGTGAAGGAGGGGTTGTTCTCAGACACCCCTATCGAATCAAGCGGGTGGTCGGAGAATGTGTTCTCTTCGATCGTTGTAAGCCCGCTGCCGATCCAGAGGGTGGACAGAGGGCCGGATACGACGTGCATTCCGACAGACGTCACCGAGTCGGGGATTGTTAAAGATTCGAGCCCAGTGCTCTGGAACGCGAAGTCCCCAATGGATGACTTGCCCTCCAATCCCGTCACCGTAACAAGGGAGTCGCAACTGTCGCAGGTTTCCTTAGGAATCGATGCGATTCCATTCCCGAAATGCACTGCGGTAAGGGACGTACAATCCGAGAGTACCGACTCACCGAGGGATGTAACGGAATCCGGGAAGGATATCGACAGCAAGGAGGTGCAGTTCGCGAAGGCCCCGTCACCTATCGTCTCGACTCCAGATCCGAATGTGACCGATTCCAGTCTTGTACAGTTGTTGAAGGCCTCATTGCCGATGGTTATGAGGGAAGACGTGAAGTCGACGGATTCAAGGGCGCAATCGCTGAACGAGCCGTTCCCTATAGCGGAGATGTTGTTTAGGTCGACCCCAGATATACTTGCGAAGGTGAATGCGTTGTCAGAGATGTATTCGACGGTTTCCGGAACGATGAATGCATCACCGCGATATTGTGCGGGGAACGATATCAGTGTGGTCATCCCCTCATCGTAGAGTACTCCGTCCACTGCGACGAAAGCGGGATTCTCTTCAGGGACAATGATGAACGGATGGAACGTCCCTGTCGATTCCGTATGATACGTTCTAGTTCCCGGACCCAAAGTCAGCGTGTCGAGGGAACTGCCGAATGCGCTCTCCTCGACCGTCGTCACACCGTCTGGAACAGTGAACGTCTTGAGGCCCGTGTTGACGAATGCCCCGTCACCTATCTCTTTCAGGTTGTCCATGCCTCCAATTTCCGTCAGCGATTCACAGCTGTAGAACGTGTGGGGTGGCAGTTTCTCTACACCCGATCCGATGTATGCGTACTCAAGCTGATTGCAGTTCTGGAACGCCCATTTGCCGATGTCCGTTACTGAGTCTTGGATGACGAGCGAGGTCATGGTGCAGTTCTTCAGGGCATTTTCGCCGATGGATGTGACAGTGTACCTGGTTCCATCAACCTCGATGGATGTGGGGATGACGAGGTTGTCGCCGATATACGTCTCATAGTCATAGTCTGTCAATTCTGCCGTCCCATCAGCATTCAGCGTGTATTCCAGATGGTCCAATGTCACGGCATCCTGTTCCTGTTCCGCATCGGCCCCGTTTGTGACGAATGCGCAGATCAGGATCACGCACATCAGTGCGCATGAGGCCATGATGGCCTTTTCCGTCCTCGATCCGTGGATCCTTTCATGCATGTCCTGCTCCTCCCGTCGTCTTCCCGTGATGCCGACACTGTTCGGGCATTCAGCCACGGTGCGACAACCTTTTAAACACATGTTGAGAGGATATATATGCAGAAAATCGACACGAAAGTTTCATATGCGTATGCATATCAAAAAATCATGTCATGAACAATCTGGCTCATACTGAAAAATTGATATTTTGTATGTATGCAGGAATCTGAATTATGAAATGGGTTCAGATGCAGGACACATCTCGGATCCGAGGTTTGGGGAGGGGTTGCCCCCTCCGTTCGGGATCACTCGATGGTGATCGTCCTGCCCTCTTGGGTGGGTGATACCTTGTTCAAGGTCACTTCCAGGAGGCCGTTGTTGTATTCCGCCTTGGCGGAGTCCACGTCGACTTCGCACGGCAGTGCAAGATCCTTCTCGAACTTCCTGCCGGGCGTGTCCACTTTGATGGAGAGCATGTTGCCGGTGCATCTCAGGGATATGTCCTCCTTGGCCACGCCGGGGATCTCAGCCACCGCCCTGACCACGGAGTCCTCCTCGGTCACGTCGGTGAAGAACTCCCTCGCATCGCCGGAGCTCAGCGCGTTCAGCCTGCTGCCGGAGTTGCCGAACTCCTTGACGTGCCTAACGCCGTCGGGCCCCTGGTACATGGTGTATCCATACGTCTTCACGTCGGGACCCGTCATGTCCATCTGCGAGAACATGTCCTCGATCCTTCTGTTCAGGCTCTCGAAACCTCCGAAGAGGTCGTTCCAGATGTCATCCGCTGCGCTCATAGTCAATTCCTCCTTCGATTCTCTCTTTCTTCCAGCCTGTCGGCTCTTCGTTCTTCTTCAGATTAAAGGGTTTGATCGGGAAGGATCACTCCTTCCCGTAGTCCTTGAGCTCCTGCCTCGACTTGGGCCCGAACTTGTCCAGGGCCTTCTCGAAGTCCTCCTTCGAGACCCTGCAGTTCTGTATGTCCTCGTCCTTGGGCTCCGGGTTCTCGGATATCAGGTGCCTGACCGCGTTCATCACAGCCTCGTTGCAGATGGCTGCGATGTCGGCTCCGGTGCACCCGTCCGTCTTGTCGGCCAGCTCCTCGAGGTCCACGTCGTCCGCCAGGGGGCGGTTCTTGGTGTGGATGCCGAAGATGGCCTTCCTGGACTCCTTGTCCGGAGGTCCGATGAAGATCGACTTGTCGAATCTCCCGGGTCTCAGCAGGGCCGGGTCCATGATGTCCGGACGGTTGGTCGCGGCTATCACGACGACGTCGTTCAGGCTCTCGAGCCCGTCCATCTCCGTCAGCATCTGGGATATGACCCTCTCGGTGACGTTGCTGTCTCCGCCGGTGCCCCTCTCGGGCGCGATCGAGTCGATCTCGTCCATGAAGATCACGCAGGGCGATGCCTGCCTGGCCTTCCTGAACGTCTCCCTCACGGCCTTCTCGGACTCCCCGACCCACTTGTTGAGGAACTCCGGTCCCTTTACCGCGATGAAGTTCGCCTCGGACTCCGTCGCCACGGCCTTGGCCAGCATGGTCTTTCCAGTGCCGGGCGGGCCGTAGAGCAGGATCCCCTTTGGAGGCTTGGCGTTCATGTGGTCGAAGACCTTGCCGAACTTCAGCGGCCATTCGACCGCCTCCTTCAGCTCCTGCTTGGCCTCCTCCAGGGCGCCTATGTCCTCCCATCTGACGTTGGGCTTCTCGATCAGGACCTCCCTCATGGTGGATGGCTGCATGTCCTTCAGCGCGTTCTTGAAGTCGTCCTTCGTCACGGAGATGGAGTTCAGCACCTCTCTGGGGATCTCCTCGGCCTCGAGGTCAACATCCGGCAGCACCCTCCTGAGGGCGGCCATGGCGGCCTCCTTGGTGAGGGCGGACAGGTCGGCTCCCGCGTACCCGTGGGTCTTGTCCGCGAGCCACTTCAGGTCCACGTCATCCGCCAGGGGCATGCCCCTTGTGTGGATCTCCAGGATCTCGAGGCGGCCGTCCCTGTCCGGGATGCCGATCTCTATCTCCCTGTCGAACCTGCCTGGCCTCCTCAGTGCCTCGTCGATGGAGTTGGGCCTGTTGGTGGCACCGATGACCACGACCTTGCCTCTGGAGTTCAGACCGTCCATCAGGGACAGGAGCTGGGCGACTATGCGTCTCTCCTCCTCCCCGTTGACCTCGTCCCTCTTCGGCGCGATCGAGTCGATCTCGTCGATGAAGATGATGCTGGGCGCGTTCTCCTCGGCATCCTTGAAGATCTCCCTCAGTTTGCCCTCGGATTCCCCGTAGAACTTGCTGACGATCTCCGGCCCGCCGATCGAGATGAAGTTGCTGCTCGTCTCGCCGGCCACGGCCTTGGCAAGCATCGTCTTGCCGGTTCCTGGCGGCCCGTGGAGCAGGACCCCTTTGGGAGCCTCGACCCCCAGCCTCTTGAAGAGCTCCGGATGCCTGAGCGGCAGCTCGACCATCTCACGGATCTTCTTCACAGCATCCCCGAGTCCTCCGATGTCGTCGTAGGACACCTTGGGGACGTCCCCGTTGTTGGCGGCGGGCTTGTCGGCCACCTTGACCTCCGTGGTCGATGCCATCAGCACCGCGTCGCCTGACGGGGCGAAGGACGTGACCACGAGGTCGATCTTGTTGCCCATGACGTTGAGGGTGATGGTGTCGCCCTTGGCGATGGCCCTTCCCTCCAGCACCTGTTTGAGGTACTCCTCCCCACCCTGCAGTCTGAGCTGTTCGGTGGGTGCGAACGTGATCTTCTCCGCGTTCTTCGCGGTGACCTTCTTGATCCCGACCCTCTCGTCGAGGGATACGCCCGCATTGCGCCTGGTGGAACCATCAATCCTGATGATGCCGCGGTTCGCGTCCTCGGGCCCTCCCCTCAGCACCTTCGCGACGGTCTTCCTGTTGCCGTCGATCTGCACTATGTCTCCGACCTTGATGCCGAGGATGTCCATCAGCTCGGGGTCGAGTCTGGCTATTCCTCTGCCAGTCTCCCCGGACTTCAGCTCGGCGACCTTGATCGCTTTCTCGTTGACCATACTCATACCTCCCTTTCGATTGTCTTCCTGACGTTACCATCCGTGGCCTTCTCCTCCGTCGCGGAATCGTCGACCGTCACCACGATCGAGTTCCTCTCCGCGACCAGAGCGGCGCGCTCCTCATCGAGCTCCTTGATCCTTTCGTCTATCTCGCTGATGCGTCTGGACGCCTCCTCGGGATCCATGGGCCCCTGCCCCGGTTCATCCTCCCATGCGGGGGATATGACCTTGGCGGAGAACATGCTCCTGTGCATCTCGACCACCAGCGTGAACTCCGTGTTCGGGAAGTACACGATCCTCATCGGGCCCATGCTGCTGTCCATGCGGCTGCTGACCACCAGTCCGTTCTGCTCCATCAGTGCCAGATTCTTCATCACGGCCTGCTGGCTGACCCCCAGCTCCTTGGACAGGCGGAGGGGATAGCTCGGCTCGCGAACCAGCGATTCCAGTATGCGCCTCCTGGTGGGGTTCTCCACCATGGAGAGCAGGATGTCGATGTCGTCCATGTTATCCCTTGGTTGTTAACCTTGAGTTCACTACCACACTATATGCAAGAACTTCTATAAAAAGATATCTTTAAATCGACGGTATTGATGAACGAAATAATACATTCATCAACCATTATGTACAAATATGTCATGAAGATATGGTCCTCGCATGGCAATACCGAAAGACGCACGCATCACACTCGATCCCGAGGAGATCCCTAAGAGGTGGTACAACCTGGCCGCCGATCTTCCCGAGCCCGTGGCCCCTCCGCTCAACCCCGTGACAAAGGAGCCCGCCAAGCCCGAGGACTTCTCCTCCATCTTCTGCAAGCCCATCATCCAGCAGGAGGGGTCCATGGAGAGGTACATAGACATCCCCGAGGAGGTCCGCGACAATCTGATCAACCTCAACCGTCCGTCCCCTCTGCAGAGGGCCTACCGTCTTGAGAAGTACCTCAAGACCCCTGCGAAGATCTACTTCAAGAGGGAGGACATGAGCCCCCTCGGAAGCCACAAGGGGAACACGGCCCTGGCCCAGGCGTACTACAACGCCGAATCCGGTATCCACACCCTGACCACCGAGACCGGTGCCGGCCAGTGGGGGACCGCCCTTGCGATGGTCTCCAACCTCTTCGACATCGACACCACCGTGTTCATGGTCAAGGGCAGCTACAACCAGAAGCCCTTCAGGAAGACCCTGATGCACATGTACGGTGCCGAGGTCTATGCATCCCCGTCCGTCCAGACAGAGTTCGGGAAGAAGGTCCTGAAGGAGCATCCCGACACAACAGGGTCGCTGGGCATCGCAATCTCCGAGGCGTGCGAGTTGGCCGCCAAGGACGAGGGCACATGCTACGCCCTGGGCAGCGTCCTGAACCATGTCATGCTCCACCAGACCGTCATCGGAGAGGAGGCGATGCTCCAGATGCAGAAGGCGGAGATCGAGCCCGACTACATGATCGCCTGCGTCGGCGGTGGATCCAACTTCGCTGGTTTCACATTCCCGATGATGGCAGAGAAGATCAAGGGCAGGAGCGAGACCGAGATCATCGCAGTCGAGCCCAAGGCCGCCCCGTCCCTGACGGAGGGGGAGTTCAGGTACGACTATGGCGACACTGCCGGATGCACCCCGCTGCTCATGATGTACACCCTCGGTTCCGAGTTCATCCCCAAGAGCATCCATGCCGGAGGCCTCAGGTATCACGGTATGGCGCCGCTGGTGTCCGCGGCGTACGACCAGAATCTGCTGACCGCCGTCGCCTACGATCAGACGGAGACCTTCGAGGCGGGAGTGACCTTCGCCAAGACGGAGGGCATCATCGCCGCTCCCGAGTCCTGCCATGCCATCAAGGGCGCCATCGACAAGGCCCTGGAGTGCAGGGCGACCGGCGAGGAGAAGACGATCGTGTTCTGCCTCTCCGGACACGGGTTCCTGGATCTGTACGGCTACGAGCAGTACATGGAGGGGACGCTGCAGTCCTCCTCCCTCGGCAACTGCTGAGTAAAAACACCCCTTCCCGCAGTCGACGGGGAGGGGGCCACCTCAGGCCCACTGGAAGTTGTCCTTCCCAGCGCCCAGTTCGAAGTGCAGCTTCGCGATGCCCAGGTCGACCTCGGTGTACGGGCCGCCGGCGGTCTTCGCGGAGACCTTTCCGTCCCCGTTCAGGGTGAACCTGAACTTCTGCTTGTTCATCGCAGTGGGGGCGAGCATCGCCGCCTCCATGCCATTCCTGAACCACTCAGGCATATCGCCGTCGCAGTCGCAGAGCTCCTCCATCGGTTTGCTCTCGTGCGCCACACCCTGGTCCGCACCGTAGCCGAGGGCCAGGACGCAGACGAGCTTCTCGTCCTTCCCCACGCGGATGTCCAGTTTCCTCTTGCTGTACGTAAGGCCGACCCAGCAGGTGTTCATGCCAAGCATCTGCGCGTGGAGGACGACCCACTCCCCGTAATACCCGACCTTCTCATCCGGGTCGTCCTTCTTCTTAACCAGGGCAACGTAGTTGGAGACCCCATCGAAGCTTCTGGCGAGAAGCCCCTCGAAGGCCCCCTTCGAGCCGGTCACCATCTGGAACTTCAGATGCCCCTCCGCGTTGCATGTGTCGATGACCTTCTGCAGCTCGCGTACGGTGTGCTCCTCAAGCGGCTTGTCCTGGTATTTTCTCACCGAATGGCGGTTCCTCATCGCCTCGTCGATGCCAATCGATTCCATTCTCATTCCTCCTTCGGTACGATCGGGAAGCCGTTCGCGCGGATCCTGTCTATGATGGAGCAGACCTCCGTGGTTATGTCACGGAACCTGTGCCAGACGTCGGATTCGACGTCGAGGCAGTAGAGGTTGGACGTCCCCTTCCTGTGCATGGTGACTATGCCCGCTTGCTTGAGCACCTTCAGATGATAGGATACTGCGGGACGGGACAGGTTGACGCATTCCGTTATCTCCTGAACGCTCATCCCGTAGCATCTGCTCTCGAGCATCATTATTATGATCCTCTGCCTGTGCGGGTCTCCCAGCACGGTGAATGATTCGCAGCTCTCCCTGAAGTCCTCCGTCAGTTTCTGGCGTTCCCTTTCGTACTCGTCCATGAATGTTGATTAGTTTAAACATTTAAACCTATTTCCCATTCCTTCGTAATCCTGTGACATGCGGCCTTCTGTTCCCGTTAAATACGGGCACAAGCTAACCGTGTCCGATGGTAGGCCAACTAGTCGACGACGTTGTTGAGGTCAGGGATCAGAGCGAGGGCAGCAGGCTCTACACCAGAGGCAACTATGGCTATCCACGCAGCGGTGGCGGTGTCGACCTCGACCTCGTGGAGGCGACATACCTCGTTGAATGCAGGAGGCTGGAAGTGGTCGGTCCCGAGGGGCCAATGAGCTATGACCAGCTGTTCTGTCATTCGGCGAAAGTCGTCGACGGCTTCGACATCAAATATCTGGTCTATCGCGACCTGAGGCAGCGCGGGTTCATCGTGAAGTACGAGACCGGGGACTACGACATCTCAGTCTTCCCCCGTGGCAAGACCATGAGCAACTCCCGGCCTGAGTTCCTGGTGCGCGCTGTTTCCGAGAGGAACGCCATCGACATCGCCACGTTAATCCGTGAGACCACGGAGACCAAGGACAGGAAGAAGAAGCTCCTGTACGGGGTGGTCGACGAGGAGGGCGATCTCACATACTACATAATGTCGATACGCGACCCTGCCGGGAAGGTGTTTCCCGAGCCCATGTCGAGGAAGCCCGTCGGAAGGCTGATCCGTGACAGGGTCTTCGTGTTCGACCGCGAGGACGTCGAGGCCCTGAGGGCATACGGCTATTACGGGAAACCGATGGTCGACGCCCTGCAGCTGTCGCTCATCGAGAGCTGCCATCTGGTCGGCAAGGGAAGGCTCACGGTCCTGGACCAGGACGATGAGGTCCTCTCTTTCGACGACCTCCTGGAGTTCGGCAGATCCATGCAGGACGAGTTCCGCATAAGGTATCTCGTGTTCTCCGACCTCCGCGAGAGGGGTCTGGTGGTGAAGACCGGTTTCAAGTACGGCACTCACTTCAGGGTCTATCAGACATCGCCGGACGATTCCCATGCCAGATACCTCGTCCACGCCGTCACGGATGACGGCATAAAGATGTGGCCAGAGGTCTCCAGGACCGTCAGGCTGTCGGGCGGCGTGAAGAAGGAGATCCTCTTCGGTCGCGTGAGGAGGAACGACATCGCCTATCTCGAATTCAAATGGTTCAAGCCGTGAGGCCCCGGCGGGCCCCGCGACTCAGTGCACATCCTCGTGGATGAGCTTCTCCAGGAAATGTGCCAGATCTCTGAATCTGCCGGCGTTGAGGAAGTAGACGTGGTCGGGACCGTCCCTGCGGGACGATATCAGTCCGGCCTCCTTCATCTTGCGGATGGCCTCGTTCGTTCTGGGTCCGTCCATTCCGAAGAGCCCGTCGGGGAACGGAGAACGGGCTTCCTCCTTGGAGAGCCCTCTCGCGAGCGTGAGGACGTCCTTGTCCGCAAGGGCTATCAGCATGTCGTGTTCGGGGTCGTCCGATATCCCCAATGCATGCCTGTTTGTCAGGCAGATGTGCTTGCTTGCCTTCTGCACGGGCTGTTCATCGCTCATGCTAGGCGGTTAGTCATTCCTAAACCTTATACGTTGCCACAGGGGCGGAGCATCGCTCGTAGGCGGCTGACGATCAGAAAGAAATGATGGGTGCCCGAAGGCACCCTGATTTCAGAGCTGGATCTCGATCCCGAGCTTCTCGGTGAGTTCCTTGTAGCGGTTCCTGATGGTGACCTCCGTCACCCCCGCCACATCGGCGACCTCCCTCTGGGTCCTGCGCTCGTTGCACAGGATCGAGGAGATGTAGATCGCCGCGGCGGCGACTCCTGTCGGACCCCTTCCGGATGTCAGCTCCTTCTCGGACGCGTCCTTGAGGATCTCCGCGGCCTTGCTCTGGACCTCTCCGCTGAGCTTCAGCTCGGAGCAGAACCTCTGGACGTAGTCCTGGGGTTTCGTGGGCATGAGCTTCAGCTTCAGCTCACGGGTCATGAACCTGTATGTCCTGCCGATCTCCTTCCTGCCGACGCGGCTGGAGTTGGCGACCTCGTCAAGCGTCCTGGGGACACCGCACTGTCTGCATGCGGCATACAGGGAGGCTGCGACGACCCCCTCGATGGACCTTCCTCTGATGAGGTTCTTGTTGACGGCCTTCCTGTAGATCATGGCGGCGGTCTCCCTGACGTTCCTGGGGAGTCCCATCGCGGAGGCCATCCTGTCGAGCTCCGAGAGTGCGAATGCCAGGTTCCTCTCGGTAGCGTTGGATACACGGATCCTCCTCTGCCATTTCCTGAGCCTGTAGAGCTGGGCCCTGTTCCTGGTGGGGATGCTCTTGCCGTAACTGTCCTTGTTCTTCCAGGAGATCTCGGTGGACAGTCCCTTGTCGTGGATGGTGTAGGTCATCGGTGCGCCGGTGCGTGCGCGTTTCTCACCCTGCTCCACATCGAACGCCCTCCACTCCGGACCCTGGTCGATGAACTGGTCGTCCAGGACGAGTCCGCAGTCCTCGCAGAGAAGCTCCCCGCGCTCGTAGTCGCGGACAAGGTGATGGCTTCCGCACTCGGGGCATACTTCGATCTCTTCTGTTCCTTCTCTTACCTTTGGCATTCTGCTTGTTCCCCCTGAAGTACGTTTCTGTCCCGATGCCCACCGGCCCATCCTCCGGTGTGACGGATGCATAAGGGCCGTCGACGGGCCCGAAGACCCTTCCGACGGTGCCGAGTCTGGTCTGTCTGTTGTCGAAGACAGGAGCCCCTATGTCAGGCAGCTCTCTGCAACGGATGATCATCCTTCCGTCGCATGTAATCTCTTCAACGATCCCCAGAACTTCCATCAGTGAAATCACTCCGATTCGAGCAATCACTCTTGCACTGGAAATGCAACTACATATATTTAAAAGGTTGGATATAATTTATAAATAAGGACAGTTGGCGCCTCTAAGTCGGGTAATAAATGTATTGGTCGTTACGACTATGGATGGATACATAGTCCATGGATCCGATCGGGTCCCCGTCTGAGGGGGTCGGGGTTAGCTTCCCGAGAGGCCGAACAAGCCTCTCAGCGAGGCGATGCGAGCGTGTCGGGCCAGCATGTCCTAGTTGTTCATCTGGGACAGCGAACATTAAATAATGACAGTCTGTTGCAGAACCAGAACGTCCGCTCAGCGGATACTAAAAACGGAGGCAAAATATGGAATTTGACATCATGTCCTTCCTGACCCTCGTGGTGTTCGCGTTCGCCCTCGTCATGCTCGTGGCAGGGATCTTCTCCGCATACTTCGGCTCTGGAAAGAGCAAGGCTGCGGGAGGCGCGATGGCCATCATCGGTCTGATTGTGGGCATCATCTGGGCTTACCTCGTCGGATTCAGCGACATCTCGCCCTTCTGCGATGTTGCCACATGGGACACCGTCTACACCGCCATCATCAGCCTGATCGGAATCCTGATCGGTGCTCTTGTCGCAGTGGGCATCTTCCTCGTCGTCGTCCTCAAAAGCTGAACGACGCGAAAAAACCCTTTACCAAAACCCCACCCTTCTTAAGCGTGCGCGCATTGTTTTTATGTGAGGAGATAGTCGGCCGTTCCAATGTCAAGGGTCTCCATCATACTCGGAAGCAAGAGTGACATGCCGGTGGCGGAGAAAGCCATCACGATTCTCAGGAAGTTTGGCATCGGGTTCGATATCGCCGTGGCGTCCGCGCACAGGACGCCCGCGAGGGTCGAGGAGCTCGTGAAGGGCAGCGATGCGGACGTGTTCATCGCCATCGCCGGTCTGTCCGCGGCTCTGCCCGGATCCATCGCAGCGTTTACAGTAAAGCCAGTCATCGGGGTGCCCGTGAGCGGGACCCTGAGCCTGGACGCACTCCTTTCTGTCGTCCAGCTGCCTCCCGGAATCCCGGTCGCCGCCGTTGGGCTGGACCGCGGGGACAATGCCGCGATCCTTGCGGCGGAGATCCTGGCCGTCACCGACGAGGGTGTCAGGAAGGCCCTTCTGGACTACAGGCAGGAGCAGGCAGCGAAGGTAGAATCCGACTCGGAGAAGGTGGTTGCGGATGTTGGGTGTTGAGGATTTCATCGAGGAGACCATAGAGGACATCAGGCAGAAGATCCCCGGCAAGGCGATCATCGCCTGCTCCGGCGGCGTGGACAGCATGGTCGCCGCGACGCTGGCCAGCAAGGCCATCGGGGACAGGCTCCTCGCGGTGTATGTGGACAACGGACTCATGAGGAAGGGGGAGACCGAGGAGGTCGAGGGGATGCTCAAGGAGATGGGCATCAACTACAGGATCGCCGACGCCGGCGCCGAGTTCTTCGAGGCCCTCGCAGGAGTCACGGACCCTGAGCAGAAGAGGAAGATCATCGGCGAGAAGTTCATCCGCGTGTTCGAGAGGAACGCCAAGGAGTTCGGCGCCGAGTACCTGGTCCAGGGGACCATCGCGCCTGACTGGATCGAGTCAGGCGACGGCGTCAGGGACACCATCAAGTCACACCACAACGTCGGAGGCCTTCCCAAGGACCTCGGCATGACCCTCGTGGAGCCTCTCAGGGACCTCTACAAGGACGAGGTCCGCGACGTTGCCAGGAAGCTCGGGGTCAGGGCGTCGGAGAGGCAGCCCTTCCCCGGCCCCGCACTCGCGGTCAGGTGTCTGGGGGAGGTCACTCCGGAGAACGTTGCCATCGTCCGCGAGGCGTGCCACATCGTCGAGGACGAGATCCAGAAGGCGGCCGCCGCCGGGAAGATGGAGCTTCCCTGGCAGTACTTCGCCGTCCTGCTCCCGTCGAAGTCCGTGGGAGTCCAGGGCGACAGGAGGGCGTACGGCAGGACCATCGCCATCAGGGCGGTCGCGTCCGTCGACGGGATGACCGCCACCTACGCCAGGATCCCGCTGGACGTCCTGGATTCGATGTCCACTCGCATCACAAACACGATGAAGGACTCCGTCAACCGCGTGGTCTACGACATCACCAACAAGCCCCCAGCGACCATCGAGTGGGAGTGAGCGCAAACCAGAAACTCAACGGGGCCGGCCGTCAGGCCGACCCTTCTTTTTTACATAGCTAACCCGTAACACCCCGCATGAACGACGGCAACAAACGTCCGGACGACATGAAGAGGATCGACAGTCCCGAGCTCGCCAAAGCATTCATCGACGAGAAGGTGGCAGAGATCAGGGCGCAGGTCGGAGACGGCAAGGTGCTGCTGGCACTCAGCGGAGGGGTTGACTCCTCCGTGGTCGCCGCACTGCTCATCCGTGCCATCGGCAAGAGGCTCGTGTGCGTTCACGTCAACCACGGGCTCCTCAGGAAAGGGGAGCCGGAACAGGTCGTAGAGGTCTTCCGCAACCAGATGGACGCCAACCTCGTGTATGTGGATGCGGTGGACCGCTTCCTCGACAAGCTGGCTGGCGTGTCCGAGCCCGAGATGAAGAGGAAGATCATCGGTGCGGAGTTCATCCGCGTCTTCGAGGAGGAGGCGAGGAAACAGGATGGGGTCAGGTTCCTGGCCCAGGGCACGATCTACCCCGACATCCTGGAGAGCGGCACGGTGAAGGCGCACCACAACGTCGGAGGTCTCCCGGACGACCTCGCATTCGAGCTTGTGGAGCCGGTGAAGTTCCTGTTCAAGGACGAGGTCCGCGTGGTCGGGAAGGAGCTGGGTCTCCCGGACTCCATGGTCTACCGCCAGCCTTTCCCCGGACCCGGGCTGGGCGTCCGCTGTCTCGGTGCAATCACCAGGGACAGACTCGAGATGGTCAGGGAGTCCGATGCGATCCTCCGTGAGGAGTTCGCGGCCAACGGCCTCGAGGGCAAGGTGTGGCAGTACTTCACCGTGGTCCCGGACTTCAGGTCCGTCGGTGTCCGCGATGGGAAGCGCACGTTCGAACGCCCGGTGATCATCCGCGCGGTGAACACCGTGGACGCCATGACCGCCGATGTGGAGGAGGTCCCGTACCCCCTGCTTAAGCGCATCGCCGCACGCATAACCGCGGAGGTCCCCGGTATCAACCGCGTTGTGTACGACCTCACGGCGAAGCCTCCGGGAACCATCGAGTGGGAGTAATCCCGAAACCAAACCGGGGGCATCCCCCCGGCGATTCCCCCTGATCAGTCCATTATGCACTCGCCGATGTGACGGCAGATCGCGGACACGTCCGTCCGGGATGTGAACTCGAACATGATCTGTCCCATCCCGCTGAACCAGAGGTAGAGTTCGCTGTCCAGGTCGATTACTCCCGCCGTCTCAACGGAGAACGCCTGGATCCTGTCGAACGGCAGAACTGTGATGGCCTTCTTCTTCCCAGTTATACCCTGGATGTTTATCGCGATAAGGCGCTTGTTGGTGAACACCACTCCGTCGCGGACGCTCCTGTAGCAGCTCACGACCTCCTCGCCCTTGACGAGGATCCCGCCGATGAGGTCCATGAAGTCGTTCTTGTCGGTCTCTTTGAGTTTGAGGTACGACTTGTTCTCGAAATCGATCATGCGCCGTGAATCAGTATGCCCCTTATTAACTAGCTTATAAACTGCCCCACGGACGGTCTAAGTTTAATAGACACTGTTGGCGATACCCATGCGGAGGTTCTGATTTGACAGTATCCCTTGACAAAGAGTACGGCCTGTATATCGATGGAAGATGGGTTCCCGCGTCAGACGGCGGGAAGTTCCCCGTCTATGACCCCGCGAACGGGGAGAAGCTCACAGAATGTGCCGAAGCCACCAAGGAGGATGTGGATGCGGCGGTCACCGCCGCATGGAAGGCATTCCCGGCATGGAAGGCGGTTGACCCCTCGGTCAGATCCAAGATCCTCCTGGACATCGCCGATGCGATCGAGGCCAATGCTGAGCGCCTTGCCACGGTCGAGTCCATGGACAATGGGAAGCCCATCCGCGAGACCATGAACCTGGATGTCCCTCTCGCAGTCGATCATTTCCGCTACTTCGCCGGTGTCCTCCGTTCGGAGGAGGGCAGCGCCACCGTCCTCGACGGCGACCTCCTCAGCATCATCCTGCGCGAGCCGATCGGCGTCGTCGGAATGATCGTGCCGTGGAACTTCCCGTTCCTGATGGTCGCCTGGAAGCTGGCCCCCGCTCTCGCAGCCGGGGACTGCATAGTGCTCAAGAGCTCCTCGACCACGCCGCTGAGCGCCTTCGAGCTCATGAAGGTCATCGGCGACCTCCTCCCGCCCGGAGTAGTCAACATCATCACCGGCAAGGGATCCAAGTCCGGCCAGTACATGCTGGACCATCCCGGGTTCCGCAAGCTCGCGTTCACCGGTTCCACAGAGGTCGGACTTAGCGTCAGTCGTGCCGCCGCGGACAAGCTGATCCCCGCTACCCTCGAGCTCGGGGGAAAGAGCGCCAACATCTATTTCGAGGACTGCCAGTGGGACAAGGCCATCGACGGGCTTCAGCTGGGCATCCTGTTCAACCAGGGACAGGTCTGCTGCGCCGGGTCCCGTGTGTTCGTGCAGGACACCATCTATGACAAGTTCGTAGAGGCCGCGGTCGAGGCGTTCAACAAGGTGAAGGTGGGCGACCCGCTGGATCCCGCCACACAGATGGGGGCGCTGGTGAACGAGCACCAGCTCAAGATCGTCCAGAGCTATGTGGACATAGGGGTCCAGGAGGGCGCGAAGATCGCCTGCGGAGGTAAGCGCAAGACCGACGGCGACTGTGCCAAGGGGGTGTTCTACGAGCCCACCCTTCTGGTGGATGTCACGAACGACATGCGCGTGGCCCAGGAGGAGATCTTCGGTCCGGTGGCGGTAGTCATCAAGTTCCATTCCGAGGAGGAGGTCATCGCCATGGCCAACGACTCCGTCTACGGACTGGGCGGAGCGGTCTGGACCCGTGACATCAACAGGGCGATACGCGTCGCACGCGGTGTCGAGACCGGGCGCATGTGGGTCAACTGCTACAACCAGCTCCCCGCGGGGATGCCCTTCGGAGGATACAAGCAGTCCGGCATAGGGCGTGAGACCCACAAGGTCATAATGTCCGCCTATACGCAGCAGAAGAACATCGTCATCGACCTGAAGGAGACGCCTTCGGGATTCTATCCGCAGTGACGGACCAAAACGGCCCCTCCGGGGGCCATTTCCCCATTAGTTTTTCTATGAGCCCCGCAGTATCGTCGTACGATGAAAGTCTATGTCGTTGACAACGGGGGCCAGTGGACCCACCGCGAATGGCGCGTTCTGAGATACCTCAAGGTGGACACCAAGATCATCCCCAACACAACACCGTTCGAGGAGATCAAGGACATAGACGGCCTGATCCTCTCCGGAGGCGCACCCAGTGTCGCCACCGACGCGGGCCGCATGGGGAACAACGGGGAGTACCTCGACAAGGCCGAGTACCCCATCTTCGGGATATGCGCGGGCATGCAGTTCCTGTGCGAGCACTTCGGCGGCACCCTCGGTCCGGGAACCACCCCTGAGTTCGGAGGCGTCACACTGAAGGTCTCCGGACATGACGACCTCTTCAAGGGCCTTCCGGACGAGTTCCAGGTGTGGGCATCCCACAACGACGAGGTCAAGACCATACCCGCCGGGTTCGAGGTCACCGCATCGTCGGACTCATGCCCCCATGAGGCGGTCAGGTGCATAGACAGGCCGATCTACGGTGTCCAGTTCCATCCCGAGGTCGAGAACACCGAGCACGGGCCCGAGATATTCCAGAACTTCCTGGACATTGTGAAGGAGCAGCGCCGCTGAGGGCGCCGCCCCCGTTAAAAGGTGGGGAAAAGGTTCCTTTGCATCAGTTCTGCTGGCTGATGACCTCGAGCTGGCTGATTACGTTCCAGATGATGGTCCTGCCGTGCAGAGGGATGTTGGGGTCGTTGGCGAGGTCGTCGAGGATGACGATCGCTCCGGTGGCACGGACGTCCATGGCCTCCTTGGTGTCGAGGAGCCTGGCCTTCGCGTCCGTCGCACCCTTCCTGATGTTGCGGGGGATGGATGTGTCCTCGGCGAGCATGTCGAGGACATCGGTGATCTGTTTGATCTTGTCTGCCATGGGAATCACTCCGTTCAGAGGGTCTCGAACTCTTCCTGAAGATCCTGCACGAGCTGCTCGAGGACCTCCTCGAAGCTTGTGGACCTGTACTCCCTGACTCCGCCGAGGTCGCTCTGGATCTTTATGACGAAATCGTTGTTCTCTTTAACAAGCTCTACGTTGCAAAGGACTTCTTCCATTCTCAATAACCCCCTATATGAATAGGTCTATGGTCTGCCGTACCCCCAACTCATATAAAAGCGTTTTATAGGGGCAACGAATCGTTACGATGTTCCGGACCGTGTTCCGGGGGCTCCCAGACGCGCGTCGTACATGCATTTTCAGGGCATGTCCGGGCCGTGGTTACGCACCGTCGTCGTGTGCGTCTCCAACGAAACCTTTAAAATAGGAACTTGATTAAGGGGCATCCCTGCGTTATTATATCAGTGGTAACGAGGGACTTCCGCGGTTCATCCGTGGATGGAGAACGATACAATGGCTGAAGAAGAGTCGATGGCCTTCGAACTCCAGGACGAGTTCGAATCCAAAGCCCGCGGTTTCGGAAAGGGAAAGTACGGCAGAATCATCAAGATGGCGCGCACCCCCAGCAGGGACGAGTACAAGAAGACGCTGTACATCACGGGTCTCGGGATCATCGTCATCGGTGCGGTGGGATTCGCCATCTGGTGGATCATGACTGTCCTCCCCACATACTTCTGAGGAGGGACGTGACATGAGTCCCAGCATTTCCGGTGAAAACGGTCTGCAGAAGGTCCATGCCGGCGGAAAGGTCGTCTGGCCCTTCAGCGTCTCCGCGGATGCGTCTGAGGTGAAGATCTCGTTCTCCGTCATCGCAGGCCCCGACGCGGAAAACGCGCCCGAGTGGAACGTCACGCTGTACGACAACGCCAACGGCGAGCTCTGGAGCAACTACCGCAGCAAGTCCGAGGTCAGCGTGGACCTTCCCGGAAGGAGTCCCAAGGAGTTCGTGCTTGAGGTCATCTGCCCCAAGGGAGCCAGGTTCGGCGACACCGTCGAGACCGAGGTAATCGCGGACGACGGCACGGGCACCGACTCAATGAACTTCAAAGCCATCGCATCACAGTCCATTATGGTCCTGAAGACGCAGATCGACCAGGAGAGGAGTGTCGCCGACACCCTCTATCTGAAGGCTGTCGCCGAGGCACAGTCGAATTCGACCAAGCCCAAGGACATATATGCGATCCTGAGTCCCGCCGGACTCAGGGGATACGTGTTCGTCGAAGGGATGAACACGGACCGTCTCCGCGAGAAGACCCGCGACATCAAGAAAGCGAGGTCCTTCATCGACGGAGAGACAGACATCGAGGAGGTCGGACCCTACCTCATCCCGATGTCCGCCGTTGTGGGAATCGTGGAGGGAGACATCGTCGAACTCGTCAACGGACCCTTCAAGGGCGAGAAAGCTAGGGTTCAGCAGATCGACCCGGCCAAAGAGGAGATCACAGTCGAGCTCATCGAGGCCATGGTCCCAATCCCCGTCACTGTCAAGGGAGACAGTGTGAGGGTCATCGAAAAGGAGAGATGAACAATGGTAGATACTGTTGAGGCATTGGTTGATGGAGGCAGGGCCTCCGCAGGTCCGCCCCTGGGCCCCGCACTGGGACCTAAAGGCGTCAACATCGGCCAGGTTATCGCCAAGATCAACGAGAAGACAAAGGCGTTCGAGGGAATGAAAGTCCCCGTCAAGGTCCTCATCAACGATGACAAGACCTTCGACATCAAGGTCGGAACCCCTCCGATGTCCGCTCTCATCAAGGGCGAGCTCGGAGTCGAGTCCGGAGCCCACAACGCCAAGACCGAGAAGGTCGGAAACCTGACACTCGAGCAGGCCAAGAAGATCGCCACCATGAAGCAGGACGATCTCCTCGGAGCCGACCTGAAGGCGAAGGTCCTGGAGGTCGCAGGAAACTGCGTCTCCGTCGGAGTCACCATCGACGGAAAGAACCCCAAGGACTTCACCAAGGCGGTCAAGGCCGGCGAGTACGACGGCCAGTTCTGAATAAACTTCACGGGGGAGGGGAACCTCCCCCATAACATCATTCTTCCAACACCACTATCCTGTCAGCCAGGTCCTTGAACGATTTCTTATTCCAATCGCCCAGCTGTAGTGGCTCGATGAAGTTGATGACATCCTCTCTCGCGGAATCCCAGTCGAGGGTTTCGAATCTGTTCTTCAAAAGGGTGATCAGGGTGTCTCTGTCGAGTTTTTCCACAGGATTGCATTTCTTGTCAAGGCGGGATTCGAGACATCTTATGTCGATGGGGACACCACGTTCGACGTACCATCTGAAGTCGTAGAAGTCCCGGCCCTTCACACGCATCCCCCAATGGCGGCAGAGTACGGCGGCGGTCTTTCCTGCGAACAGGACCGGCAGGGGTTCTGTTCTAATATCATATCTCAGAGGAGATGTTTTGCTTACGGTCTCGTACTTGGAGTATGGGGGAGGGTCCAGATCGACATCAATCTTGACGGTCACCAGCTCTTGCGAGTGAGCGTCATCGATCACCGACCGGGAGAACCCCGCCGTCTCGAGGGCACATCTCAGGTTCATCTTGATTTTGATCGAACAAACCATCATCTCACCACTCGGTTGGCGGATCTTGTACGAGGGTTCGAAACCGATCTCCCGCAATTCTGTGCATAGTTCCTTAACGTAAGGATCAGGATCGAAACCATAGTCTCTCTCGATGAGGGAGAAGTCGAGGTCTTCGGAGAACCTGTCCAGACCATACAGTATCCTGAGGCATGTGCCTCCGTGGAAGACTGCCTTGTCTGGGAACCCGTTTCTGGAAAGTGCGGACAGTATCAGTTCTTGTAGCCCCTCTCTGAGCTGATTCACAGCAACATCCAGGTCATTTACACCATCGGGGCGGAACAGGCCATCGATCTTGCGATTCATGCGAATTCCTCCAGATAGTATCCGAGCGTCTTCACCGTCGTGGAGCGGTAAAGCGCGCTGTACCCCAGTACGGTTTTGGCATCGAGTTCAAGGATCGCATCCTCGTCAAAGCGTAGGTCTTCGAACATCAGGGTCTCGAGCCCCTTTCTGGTTCTGGTGGACGGCATCTTGGAGAGCATGTCACAGACCGCTTTGACCGCAGTTGCGATGGGATATCTGCGATCCCCTTCACCCCAGTACTCTATGCCCACCGGGAATGCCTCCTCAGGAATGTCATAGTACACGAAGGTCCCGAGTCTGTTGCTGTATGTCTTGGTCTTGCGCTTGCCGCAGGTGGCGTTGGTCACTCTCACCACACGTTCCGGGATTATGCTGTGTCTCATCAGCGCATATTCGAACGATATGTAGGACGGCTCGCATATGCGGTTGGCTACCAGGTATGGAGGGGTCTCTGGTTCGGTCTCGTAGAGGCCACGTCTCAGTCTGACAATCTTCCCCTCTTTGACCATGCGTCCCAGTTTGCATGCCGGACTCGAATACGCGTCCGACAGCTGATCAATTATCAGTTCTCCTTCGACAATCACAATTGCTACACTTATTTTAATGATATAAAATAATCGGAGAAAACAAACAGACATAAATGTAACATTGTCATCTGAATGTACAGTCTTTGTCTGCTCCCATGTGTTCTCGGGCAAAGTGTTACCTTTAAATACTACCCCCTTATTAGCCCTCATTACTTGTAGGAGAGTCACTAGACTCGCATGCACTACGAGGAGGAATTGTATTGGCAGAAAAACCAACCGTAATGGCTGTGCAGAAGGCACTCGAGAGTGCGAAGAAGCGCAATTTTACTGAGACGGTTGAGTTGGCCATCAATCTCAAAGATGTGGATCTGTCCATCCCCAAGAACCGTATCACCGAGGATATCATCCTCCCGAGCGGACGCGGGAAGGCAGTGAAGATCTGCGTGATTGGTGGTGGCGAACTTGCCTTGAAAGCCAAAGACGTGGCCGACATCGTGATCACCCCCGAGGAACTCGGAGCGATCGCAGATGACAAGAAACAGGCTAAGAAGATCGCGAACAGCACCGACTACTTCATCGCCGAGGCGCCTCTCATGGCCGTCGTCGGTAAGAGGCTCGGTACCGTTCTCGGTCCCCGCGGAAAGATGCCGAAGCCCATCGCCCCCGGAGCAGATCCGGCCGCGATGATCGACAGCCTCCGCAAGTCTGTGACCATCAGGACGAAAGACAGGAAGACCTTCCACGCTCCCGTCGGGACCGTGGACATGACTGCCGAGGAGATCGCCGACAACGTCGAGCTGATCCTGAAGCGTGTCGAGTCCCACCTGGAGAAGGGGAAGCACAACATCGCTTCCGCTTACGTCAAGACCACCATGGGCCCCTCGGAGAGGGTGTTGTAAGGAGGTTAAAAGATGGCACACGTCGCAGCTTGGAAGAAGGACATGGTAAGCGAGCTGGTACAGGACATGCGCGAGTACCCCGTTGTCGCAGTCGTCGACATGGAGGGTATCCCCGGTCAGCAGGTCCAGTCTATGAGGGCCGGACTCAGGGCCCACGCCAAGCTCAAGATGACCAAGAACAACCTCATGCTCTTGGCCATCGAGGAGGCGGCGAAGGAGAAGCCTGAGATCATCGGACTCAAAGACGCGATTCACGGACAGTGTGCAATCGTCACAACGGACATCGACCCCTTCAAGCTCTTCAAGAAGCTCGAGGCGACGATGACCCCCGCTCCTGCAAAGGAGGGACAGATCGCACCGTTCGACATCGTTGTGCCCAAGGGACCGACCCCGTTCGGACCCGGCCCGATTATCGGTGAACTTCAGAAAATTGGGCTTCCTGCCGCCATCGAGGCAGGAAAGATCGTAGTCAAGAAGGACACCACGCTCGTGAAGGAGGGGGAGCCGATCCCCGGACCCGTCGCGGCGATGCTGCCCAAGCTCGAGATTCTCCCCATGGTCGTGGGAATGGACCTCAGGTCCGCCTACGAGGACGGGGTCATCTACAGCAGGGAAGTCCTGGACATCCCCGAAGACTACTACTCTACAATGTTCGCTACGGCCGCATACAACGCTCTGGCACTCGGTGTCTCGATTGCGTTCCCGACTAAGGAGACAATCGTCCCGCTCATCGCCAAGGCGTTCAGGGAGACCATGAACCTCTCTGTAGAGGCCGCGATACCGACCAAAGAGAACATCGACATCCTCCTGGCGAAGGCCGACGCCCAGATGCTCGCCCTCGCCTCCGCAAGCGGATACACCAGCGACGAGATCGCGGCGAGGCTCAGCTCCGCCGCCGCTGCAGCCACTGTTGCAGCCCCCGCCGCAGAGGCCGCTCCTGCACAGGAGACCGTCGAAGAGGAAGAAGAAGAGGTCAGCGAGGAAGAAGCAGCTGCTGGCCTCAGTGCATTATTCGGCTAAATTAAAGGAGTTGAATCAGATGGAGTATATCTACAGCGCTATGGTGCTCTACTCTGCCGGCAAAGACATCACCGAGGACGCTATCAACGCTATCCTCACCGCCGCCGGAGTCGAGGCTGACGCAGCTAAGATCAAAGCACTGGTCGCTTCTCTCGAGGGAGTTGACATCAAGGAGGCCATCGCAAGCGCCGCTATCTCTGCCGCGCCTGCTG